>PJTO01000209.1_pt1 | contig 49306 bp, 35 predicted proteins | sample 1512101 | NCBI WGS metagenome assembly PJTO01 (sample SAMN08177690, study PRJNA422409) | Soil metagenome, whole genome shotgun sequencing project.
ATTGTCAATCTCCTGGGTTAAGAGAATATTCTCCTGAGATAATTGAGATTTTCGTAATTCTTGATCTGCAATCTCCTGGGTTAATTGAGATTTTTGTGCTTCTTTATTTACAATCTCTTGAGTGAGTTGAGATTTCTGCGATTCTTGACCTGCAATTTCGCGAATTAATTCTTGAATCTTTGATTCGTGCATGTCAATATCTCGAAGTAATCCATCTTTGGTCGCTGTACTATATTCTTCAATAAGTTCTTCTTCTTCTTCTTCTTCTTCTTCTTCATTCCCAAATATTCTTTGGATCGCAGACCTGTGCGCTTTTGCACTGATTATTGCTTTCCTCAAGTTAGCACAAAGCATAGAGACGTTCATTGAAAATTCTTGATCTGGCACCACAAATTGTTGGGAATCTTGCTCAAGCTGTTTAAACTCTTTCTCATAAGCCATTTTGAGCTGCTGAAATTCCAGTTGATCTTGGTTTTGAACTTTTCCTAATGGTTCTTGCAGACGAAGATGCTCCTCGCATTTTTGAAGCCTCTCTTGTCTGGCTTCAAATTCTGGTGGCTTTTTGGCATCATTCCCACTCGTATTAGTCGATCCATCGTCAAACGGATCCATAAGTTGTTTTTTCTGATTAACTTCAACAATCATTTGTGTTATTGAGTCCATTAAGTCTACACTTCCAATCATTTCACCCATCTGAATAGTTTGATTTTCGACTCTTGGAAGTATTTCCACTTTTTTGAGATTTCTTGGCTTTTTCTAATATTATTTATTCCTTAGAAAAGAGGAAAAATAAGATAAGGATACCTCAAAGATACTAACATCTTCAGGAGTTGTTTGTTGCTTCAGTTTTACCGCCTGGTTCAGTGAAGTGAGAATAATCTTTGATGGGTCTTGGCCTTCTTCAATTTCTTCTATCATCTCATCCATCCCAGGCCTTTTTGAGTTTAGTTTCTGAGTCTGATGATCTATGATCACTTGTGTTGGCCTGAGACTTTCGTTGATAATCGCTTGGTCGTTGAGTTCGCCAATGAAATAAGTAATGCCCTCATCTGTATCTTGTTTCCATTTATTATACAGTGCTTGAGCCAGAGTTTTCTTATGAGGAACATAATATTCAATTGGACCTTTGCTATTACCAGCAGTAAATTTAGGCTTAGGAGTCTTGTTTTTAGCATAGTGAATTATACATCCCAGTTTTCCACTTTCTCGAAAGAAGAAGGCTAACTGATAAGGAGCATCCTTTTCATCAATGTTTGCTTTACAATGTGCAATAATTTCTTTCGCCCAGTCACCATAAGTTGGTTTGAGAGGCCCTTCAATTTCACAAAAGAAGAATTTTCTCTGTCCAACACCCATCAGAGAATTTATGTATCTGTTATAAATTTTAAATTCAAATCCGCGGATCGATAAAAAGGAGAAAAAATTTTATTTTGGACTTTTATTGAAAAATGGAAACCAATTCAGAGACATCTGGCAATGTAGAAATTACTCCCTCACATCCGATCCAGGAGTCCTATTTCACTCAGAATGGATGCCAAATTGAAGGCTATCCCTATTGTATAGGCTGCAGACGTCCTATGGATGATGATTTGGACATCAGATTTGATGGACCGTTTGGAAAGTTCACTCTTGAAGAAATGGAAACCATGATCAAGACTTTAGAGTATTATAAAAAGAGGTATGAAGACGTGATGTCAGTTCTTAGAGAAATCTGGGCAAGGCAAAAGATCTCGGGAGAAAAATAAATTGTCAAAATGAAACAAAGATGGAGGAGACAGTTTGTGTAAAAAGAGTATAATTAATTTATCTACTTTCTTCGTAATCTCCTAAGTGTTGAATATATAATTCAAAAATATGATTCAAAAAAGTATTGTTGTCAATTTTACGAAAAAGAAAACGAATCATATGTTTTATTATTCCTCTCTTAGATTCAAATTAGAATTATCTATCCTAAACAATAGCCTCTTCCCTTGAAAGATCAACTTCTTTGATCATATGATTTGAACTTCTAACATTTAGCCCTCCCCCTTTTTTCTAAACGAGAAAATTCAAATCAAGCCTATTTCTTGGCCAAAGGGCCAGAACAATTCGATCATTTTGAAAGGAGGGAAAGGTTCGATCTGGTCTGGATTTTCATCTGAATGGTGATAGAAATGGGTTTACTGTTTATATGGAGAATATGCCGAGTTCTTGGTCTCAGGTATTATTTGAAAGGAGGGAAAAGGTTCTCATGAGAACCATGAATGGATAAAAATGGTCTAGATTACTGATTTAGACTGCATGTTGATTGGATAATTGATTTCCCACTGTGAGTTTCATATGAATGGATCAAAATGGTCTAGACTACTGATTTAGACTGCATGGTGATCGGATAATTTATTTTGCTAGAGATATTTTGGAAAAAGTTACTTTTCACAAGCAAATGTGCCTCTTTCATGGACTAAAGGTCAGAATAGGTGTATTATTTAGAAAGGAGGGGAAAGGTTCGATCGGAAAAAATCTGGTCTAGATTTTCATACGAATGGATAAAAATGGTCTAGACTACTGATTTAGACTGCATGTTGATTGGATAATTTATTTCCCACTGATCTATTGAGTTTCATATGAATGGATCAAAATGGTCTAGACTACTGATTTAGACTGCATGTTAATTGGATAATTAGAGAGATTGAGTTTCATATGAATGGATAAAAATGGTCTAGACTGCTGATTTAGACTGCATGTTGATTGGATAATTTATTTCCCGTTTGGAAATTGAAATTTGAAAATTTAATGCGCAAAAAACAGGGGATAAATTTTCAACTTTAGCTAGGAGAAAAAGTAAAGACTTCAGAGAATTTATGCAAGGGGTTTTAATATATACACAGAGGGTTCTTTACTTTAAGTTTGACTCATATTTCTCAATATAAAATCAAGAAATAATGTATAAACAAATTCTATAAAATAGATATCTAGATACCGATAAATGCATTATTTGCTGTTGCATCAGCGATTTTTAAAGCCTTAAGAGCATCTGGGAAACATTCATTGATGATATATCTTGCGTTATTATCTCTTTCATTGACTGCTTTAGATACAAGATGAGAAACCTCCTTATTATAACCAATCTGCAAGGAGCTTTTCAAGTAAGATGTCAAGAGATAAGCAGCAACATAGACAGGCTTTCCTTCAATGCCTTGCCATTCAAGCGACACACTATAACGGTCTTTCAAGTGTAAATTGTGGAAAACGAGGGATGGGTCAACATTTAAGTAGTAATCATTTGCAAAGAAATCATCGATCAAACTTAAGCCAACTTTGGGATTCGTCTGCATAAGCCAGCCCAAATCGAGGCTTGGTTCGTAAATACTGGGCACAAAAGAAGCTCTAATGCACTCGCGAGGAGGTTCGCTTGCAAGAAGTTTCACTTGTTTGCCTGAACGATCAAGTATTTCATAAACAACTTCTTGTCTCAAGGGGAAATTTTCAAGGGAGTTATCGAGATGAAGAGTATGGAGGGGCATATCAATCTTGTTATATTTCACTGTCACACTGACCTTTGTGCAGAAAACGGCCACATTGGGAGGAATAGTAAAAGAGCAGCCCACTTGGGCAGGTCCTTGGTCAATTTTCTTTACTTCGCCACCAGTGAGAGTATTTCTGGAAGCCTTCATGATACGACAACTTTGAGCTCTAGCGGATTCAAACAAAGGGGGGTAATTTGCGTTGCCATAAGTGTGCAAAAGCATTCTGAATAAGGGGAAGCAATTGGTGTCTCTACAAAGGAATTGCTTATTTCCTTGCAATTCAAGTTGGAATTTTTCATTCATAGTATTATGATGGAATGCAGTGGAGGAGAATTGAATTGTTGTACCAGCATCATCGATTTCATCCTTCATGAGTTGTAGAGATGTCACATCATAGAGATTTTGAAGTCCTTGCGAAGTAATGGCCCCTTTTGTGAAAGATTTATCTTGTTCTTCTTCTGTTTCATTTGCCTTGGGAAAGGAATAGTTGTTGAACCAGCGGTTTTTGAAAGGATCAGATATTCCAGGAGGCTGAGGATCACAAACTTCAAATCCAGTCAATATGCTTCTGTTGAAGCATAAACTGTCAAAAGTTGCGATCAGGCATTCAACCAAGTCTTTTTTCACTTTAACAAATCGGCAAAGCATAAACTTTTTTCGTTGTACAGGATCTTGGTGAAGAATTTGGTAAGCTGGGTTTTCAACCTTGCTAATGGGGAAAGGATCTGCCGTTCCAGACATTAAGTATTGAACGTAAGGAATAATATCAGCGTTCTTGATTCGACGAGTAAAACTTTCAAAGAGAGTTTTCAAGTTCGCATCCGCTTCAACATATTTGAGCAAGGTCCCTGCTATGCAGATAAATCGTTCATTATTGTTCTTGCCTGCAGGGTTCAAACCTTGCCAGAAAGCTTTCAAATCTCCAATATCTCCTGAATGCTCTAATTGATTAACGAGTCTTGGACCTGCATTCGCGAGGCTATGATGAAACTCTGAAGAACCCGTTTGATTGGCTGCAACAACTTGAGGGACAGAGTTCTCAAGACTCTTGTAGAGATCATAGGAAGATTCTTCTTTCTTCTTGTTAGAGATGGTGGTGCTTTCAGCTGCTGTTGATATACTGCGGGCATCATCATCATTGTTGGTCTTCTTTTCTTCATTAAGGTCTTCCAGAATCATAGTATCATCACCTTCCCCACCAGCATAAATCTTTTGCATCAGCAGATTCAAATCTTTTTGCTCTTGTGGGACTTCCATATGGGGGACGGGGGGGGGGGTCTTCGATCTATTTTTTTATTTTATTTCAAATTTTGCAAAAGCCCAATATTTAAATACGTTATTCTAGCACCAAGCTTTATGAAAGAGGTCAGGGGCTTCAAAAAAAACTTTTTTCACTTCAAAAAAGATTTTGGATTAATTTAGCAAAAAATCTAAAATAAATTATTTCAACTTTTCGCGAAAAATTTCAAAATGAATTATGCTTTTGATATCCGCCAGAATCCAATATTATTCAAGGATAAGGAGCCCCAAAACTCCATCAGCGAGTACCATGAGAGGAATCAAGGCTTGATGGAACAGTTTATCATTACTCCTCGTAATTTTGAGATAGATGTCCAATTAAAGGTTTCTTTTTTCTCTTTTTCTTTTTTGGGTCTAAAATGACAACCAGGGACCTGATCTCAACGCTTATGATTTATTCGAAAAGATCATTTTCTACTCGAGATACAAAGAAAGAGATGTATATCTCACGGGAAATTCACTCAATCTCCATAATGGAGTAATTTACTATCTCAAGAGTAACCTGACAATCGACCTTACACTTCTCTTTGTTATCTACTTGGAAAAAACATTCACATTGAGTAATGGCTGGAAAGCATTAATGGAAGAAGGCAACATATGTGTCAAGAAAGTTATCCTATTCTTTGCTCGAAAGGATATTCAAGATGAAATTAAGCTTTCAATCTATACCATTCTTTCGAAACATAAGGTAAAAAAATCCAATTTTGTAATTTTGATTTTTTAAAAAGGCAAATAATCGAACCAAGGAAGCTACTGCCATTTCAACTGAAAAAGAAGTGTCTTACCTCTTGATTTCCAAGATTTCTTATGCTTGCAGTGCCAGAATTCTCAATGAAGATGACATAAGATTCTGGTTGAAATTTCCAACTGGATACAACAATTGGAAACGAGCTTGGGAAGAAGCCGCCTGCTTTGAAAAGCTTTTACCCATCAAGAATTTCTCCTATAAACCCTGGCTCATTGTAATTAGAAACAAACTCCTTCAAGTTGAGAATAGTTATCCCAAAGCTCTTTCCAATCCTCACTTGCTAGCTGCCAGAATCCTTTGTGTTATTAATTGGCTCTCCAAACCCAATCACAGGAACATCGTCATCTGGCTGCTTAATTTCCTTTTTAAGGAGAAGTCAACAGACACAAAGAGACCCTACTTATTTATGCATGGCGTTCCCAACTCGGGCAAGACCTTCTTTATGGACATATTAACACCCAATACTGATGACGGATTTTGTATGAAAAATCGAACCTTTGCCCATTTTGGTTCCGAAAAGAACGGAGACTATGAACTCCATTTGCTTTTGTTCGATGACCCTGGTGAGGCTAAGGGCAAGATGAACCAAATTGATCCCAGTTTAATTTTAAACCTTGCTAACAACAATATTCATCACTCACTTCCAGTGAAATTTGGCTTTATGAATTTCACAAAAGGCCAGATTGCCATTATCAGTAACAGAGAAGCCAAAGATTTATTTCCTATTGACAGCATTGAAGCCATGAAAACCCGCTTGTTAGTTGCGGAGCTTAAAATCACAGACCCTTTCCCACTCCGTGGTAAGAGTCTTTTGTGCAATGGCTTTGTTTTCCAAGACTTGAATCTCCAGACAACTGATATCATCCCTCCTCCTCTCCAAGAAAACCTTTTTGATGAAAATTTTATCAACTTCGATCCAAGCCTTTTGAATCCTATGAATGAAGAAGTAGTGCAGGACAATGACGAGGAAGAAGAATTTCTTGAAAAACCTCTTTTGTTCTATATTCTTTGGCGCGCAATCTTTAAGATCATTGAAACCCAACTCCAAAGCCAGGCTGCTTTAACCTTTAAATCTATTGTTCCTAATCCCAAAATGCGAGATCTCATGAAAAATGGAGGAAATTCCTTATTTGATTTGATTTGCAAAAAACTCTCTGAGTATGAGTTGTCCAAATTACTTGATTAACTGCAAAATTTGCAAAAAAAATTATATTAAAAATATTGAAGCCAAAAGAAGTTGTTATTTTAAAAAAAGATCAAAATTCGCACCAAATCATATATCAGAAATATGATCAAATACAAGAGACTCCAAGCTAAAGAAGAAAGTTCAAGTCTCATCATAAAAAGATTAATTTGGTGTATTTTGAAATCTTGCTAAATTAGTCCCTGTATATATTTATATTATATATTATTTACTCCTAAATTACTACTACTACTACTACTGACTTAATTCTAATATTGATAAAAAGAGTTTAAATTAGCAAAAACAAGAGAAGGGTTCAAAATCCTTTTTCTCATCAAACAAAAAATAATTTTTCTCTTTTAAACTTGAAAATAACCCCGCACTTCTTGGTAGCAAAGTTTTTCAGGTTTTCTTTAATGGGGGATAGTTTAAATTTGCTGATTTTCACTCAGCATCCAATTCTGACTTTGTGATCTTCGTCAATTCCATCTCGCCATGAGATCAAACAATTTGCTTTGCTGAAAATTCGAAGCTGGATAATCGCTGAAACTCTTGGTGATTGTTTCTTTTCATGGAAGTCTATGTTACTGTGAATCTTGATGACCTTCTTATGGGCTTATTGATCAGGAGATTTGAGATGGGAAGATTTTGAGATTTCATTGACAAAGAATCATAACTATTGATTTTATCTCTAGCTATTAAATTTCAGTCAAAAAAAATCTTTTTCAGTTCGTTTTATCACTGTTTTATTGACGAATTTAGGCCTTTTTATTCATTCTTTGTTCCATAATTTTTTCAATGAACCTTAAAAATTTAGAGTGCTTTAGTGAAATCCCAGAAAACTTTTTTTACAATTTTTATCTAAAATTTCATTTTTCTGCGACAAAAAATTTGGCAGGGAATTTTTTCTCAGCGTGCTCAATCAAATTTTCGATTTATCTCAATTACGATTTTTTTAAGAAAATTGGTCATCAAAACTTTTTTTTGTCTTGGCTGGCTTCACCTTCAAAATCGATTAAGAAGGCCAAAATAATTAATTTAGAGAAATTTTCATTAATAACGGATTTCTTTATCAATGCCGTTTTGAAAGCCCTTTTTTTTTTTTGGTTGCATTTACTTTCTCAAAAGACCAATTTTCTCATGTATCTTGAAAAATTGTTCTTAAGGTTTAGAAAACTATGTTTAGGGTTTCGTTTTGATGAAGAGTCCCTTGAAAATTAATTTTGATGAAAATTCATCAAGTGTTTGAAATGAATTTTGATGAGTTATCCTTCTAATTTTGATGAGAAGTCATCAAGGTTCCGAATTAATTTTGATGAGTTGTCTTTCTCATTTTGAGGAGAGCAATCAAAGGTTCTAAATTAAATTTGATGTGATTACTGAAATTAATTTTGATGAGAAGTCATCAAAGTCCGAAATTAATTTTGATGAGATGACTGAAATTAATTTGATAAGGTTCGAAGAGAAATCATTGAAGTCTGAAAAATTATATTTTGTTCATTAATTTATTCGAAGAGAAGTCTTTGATGAGAAGTCATCAGCTTTCTAATTAATTTTTGATGAGAATCAACCTTGCTCAAAGCAAGAATCGATGCTCATTTTAGCTCTTTGATGATTAACAATCGAATTTTTTTGCCTCTGAAGAATCAAATTTCTAAAGGTGTGTAAACATGGAGGAGAGATCAGAAAAATATTGACCATCCATTTCAGTGAGTTCCAAATCAAATATTTGAGATTTTCGTGATGATTTGAATCGAATTTTTGCCAGAAATTTGAAAATTAGCATCAAATTCAATTTAAGAATTTCGAAGATCGCAATCAACAAATTTGGAAAAGTTTGAGGACTCATCCTCAAGAAAAGTTTATTTTAAGACAAACCATAATTCTTTTTTATATAAAATTTTAGCTTTAGATAAATTTTAGCGAGTCTAAAATTAATTAATTAGCCTGAATGAGAGAATTTTGTGAGAATTAAAAGCAAAAAAATTTGGGATATGGAATAATATTATGCAAGATAAAACATGAAAAAAAAAAAAATTATGAAAAAAGGTTTTGATAAAGAGGCCTCTTTTGAGGAGGAGGGGCATATTTTCCGATACCTCGGTTTCCCCAAAGGTAACTTTGATGAAGATCTTTGCCTTCTTTTAACTAAAAAGAGAAGATGAGAAAAAATTTCTTCATTATGATTTTACCAAATCATGGACTCTTGGTTTTGTGTTTTTTCCTGATCTAAGAGGATTTGCTTGTGTATAGAAGAAACGAAGTTGTCTGAAAGGTTGGAATCTATTCATATCCTTGAAATAGAATATTTGGTCAGTTGATTGGACAACCTCCATCATTATTCTGTAAACATTAATGTCTAAGTTTTCATCTGAATCTAAAATAAAGAAGTTAAATGATTGTTTTTTTTAACATGACTTTTTACCTTCAGAAGTTCTTGATAAAACACACTGACCTTGTGGGTCAATTAGACAAAGAGCCCAAAAATTGGTCTCCAATTGTTCCTCAAAGCAGAGGAGAAAATGTCTTTCTTGGGGGATAGCTGGTGAGAATCCTTGAAAATAGGCCAAGTCATCACGAGAAAAGATGTTAGGGTGATAACAGTAATATCTCTGGAAACGGGCTAGATCATTCAAAGTGCAACCTATTTTTTTTCTTGTAAGAAAATTCAGGGGGTCAAAAATTTTACTGCTCAAGTCAAGAGTCTTAAATTCTTCTTTGTGGCCCAGTAATGTCAAAACTTGATTCTTCATTGGACCAGTTTCTCTGATGAAAATTGAATTGAGTCTTGTATCATTTTCAACTCCGAAAATGGATCTGAGATTCTCAAAATCCTGGCAGATTAACACAATTTCTTTTCCTTCAGGGAAAAATGGCTTCACATATTTTTCCCAATACTCAGCTCTTTCTTTTTTATCTCCTTCGAGCCTTTGACTCAATCGAATAACTCCACTACCATCAACCAAGACAAAGTCGAAGCCGATACGCTCAGAGGATGGTGTACACCAGATAGAAACGAGATTCTTAATGTCAGTGTCCTGGGGTGAGGGCAAGGTAATCTGTTGTCTCTGGTTATAGTAACGACCAATCACTTTAACAAGCATATTCAAATTCGTTCCCCTCAATCGGTGACAAATTTCTGCTATTTCAAAGGAATTCACATTCTTTAAAAGTTCTGGACGAAGAACATCATTGACATTATCTTTAGCAGGGCCTTCTTTTTCACATTTAGAGTATTTTGGCAATATCAAACAATCTCGAAGAACAAAAGCGTATTCAGGGTTATTACAGATCAAGCGATTCAAGCAAAGCATGACAGTATTAATTTGGAGATCTTGTTCGCCGAGATTTTGTTGTCTTGCCTTTTTCTTGCCAGCTCTTTTAGGGTGCAATTTGTCTTTCAACTCTTGAATTGCCATCTCATTTACCGGTGAAGTATTTTCCTCGGGCAAAATCATTCTGTTCATCTCTCCATCATATGAAGATGTTTCTTCATTAGAAGAATAGGAAATAAAGTTAATTTCTTCAAAGTCATCTCCTCGGACCGAGTTTTCCTGTGTCAAGAAAACTCGACCTTCATTATTTTTTAATTTTTTTTGCAATCTTTTAGCTTCTAATTCTTGTGAGTTAGTCTTGAATTCTGAGCGATAGGTTCGCCAACTGTATGTTCCGTTGGTTTCTGCAGGCTCTAAGCTTGGGGTCAAGACATATTTTCCTGAACCACTATTTTCGGCTAAATTGGCCAAAATTCTTTCAATTTTTTCATGGACACCGACAGGAGAGATGACAACAAATGAGTTGGCACGACACTTGGCAAAATGATAACTGTTCAAGTTCATGTTAAGAACACCTCTGAATTGTTGGATTCTTTGATTCAAAATTGTTTCAACATTTTCTCTTCTCTCATCTTCAACTTCTCCGAATTTATTCCTTCTTTGTTCCATCATTACGATCTTGGTGTTCCACATTCTGGGGATGCAGTGACAAATTTTGGCTTTCGTCCATGATCGCCTCCAATCAGCAGTGCCAAAGTTTGCGGATTGAGCCAAACTCCACCCAAGATTCAGCCCTTGAAAGAGGCTTCCGGGAGCAGTAATCAAATAGTGTCCAGGTGGTTGAATGACTTTGAAGATCTTGATGTCAGGTAAAAAAATCTGTAATTCTTCGATGTCAATGAAAAATTTTTGGTGTTGATGAGCTTCTGGACAAAAAGCATAGTCATCAGGGTAATTTTTCTTGAGATATTGAACGACTCTGTCGGTATCTTTTGCCAAAAATCCATACCATACCCTTTTCCGAAAAAGTTAATTCAAGACATAATAAGGTTTCTTACTTCGAAGCCCCTTCAATGAGATAAGAGACAGTTCCTAAGTCACCACGAGCCTTTTGAAGGCAGTGAATGGCATTTGCGCTTGTCCTTTCAAATTTTGATTTCTTCAAATGTGCTAAGATCTCACTGTTTGAAAGGATTTCACTAAAAAATTGTTTTAAAACTTCTTTTTTGATGTTATATGTTTCTTACTCAAAGCAAGTACCAAGGTTATCAAGATCCCAAGGAGCGGGCATAGGTACAGGAGCGTTCTCAAATTGCAATTGTATATTGTGATCTTCGTTTTTATCTTTACTCTTCTTCTTCTTGCTTTTATCAGGTTTGGACTCTTTATTATCTTCCAGTTGTTCAAAGTGGACAAGTTTCTTTAACAGACTTTCTTTTTCAGCATTTTCTCTTTCTTCCTCGCGCAGCTAGTTTCAAATTAAAAAGAAATTAATTGTTGTTGGTTGAACTTGTAAAAGTGGCACTGTCAAAGCATAAAAAGCTTCAAATTTTCTTTTTCTGATTTCTTTGAAAGCCTATTTTGAATGGAAATAAAATAATTATTTTAATTTTACTTCTTCTTCATTGAGCAAATAATCGTTGTTCATAAACAAAATTTCATCAACTTCATTTTGTCTTTCTGTTTTTGCTTTAAAACATCCTTTTGTCTCTTTGGATAAGGTTAACCTTGAAATCTCAAACTCTCGTAAGTCTGTCTGTGTTGGCTCAAGATCCGGTTTTACCTATTTATGAAAATCAGACAGAAGAAAAAAACTTCATTTTTTACCAAAAGGAAAGGATACTCTTGAAATAATGAACTTCTTTCTTCAACAAATCTTTCAAAAGAAATTGGTCGAAAAAGTGTTTCTGTGTATGACGATTTCATATGCAAGATATTTTTTTTTTTTATAAAAAAAGAAATTTGATTATTAATCCTCAAATTTTCACCACAAATACTGTAGGCTATACATCTGATTTTAATAAGAATTTTTGTTATGATGAGAGCAAACTTTAGGTGAAAATCGGTTTTCTCAATTAATTTCCCCAATTAATAAAACAACTTTTAATCTCAAGACCCAAAAAACGATATTTCGTGTCTGATTTCTAGTAGAAGCAAGTCTGGGTTCTCATCCTATGTTTTCTATGGAGAGAAGAAACTGAAAACAATTCGTTTAAGACCATATTCTTATAAACTAAAAATCGCTTTGAGGGAACAGTTATCAAAAAGTTCAACTAAAATTTATTCTAGTGATGAATCCAATAATTAGAAAAAAAACCCCCAAAGACCGCAAAATTGTTTTTACTTTGAAAATCTTTCAGCTTCATTTAAGAGTTCCAAAGACCATCTCTTTTGTTTCTCTGTTTCTTCATCCCTGAGAAGTTTTGACATAATTCATAGAAATGTGATGAAGGAAGGGTCAGAGAGGTTGATGTATCATTAGGATTGAAGAAATTAAAATCTTGATTTAATTTAAGTCCCCGCAACGATTTCGCACCTCACAACAGAAAAACAACAACAACAACAAAAAGCTGACTCCCATCTACCATATTTTTGAACTTCATGCTTCAAGTTCTTGTTTTAGAGAAAACTCAGGAGTGAAAAAAACGTCATTTGAGTTTCCAAATACGAAAAAAATAATTTACCCAAAATTAAAAAATTTAACGACTAATGAAGCAAATCTTGTTCTCTTTGCTGGGATAATGACAATTTCGAAATACACATTGATGATAAAATCCAAACCCTCTGGACCTTGACGCAAAAAACCAATCCACTGATTGCTGCAGGTCAAGGCCAAAATTTTTGTGGTCCTGATACTCCTGATATTCCTCCTATCATAGTATATCGCACCATAGCTCACAAGAATGACAATGTCAAGATCACTCTTAAAAGCAACTTGAAGCGATCCTCAACAATTGCTTCACTAGGACTTAGAGATCTTTCACTTTCCTTGTATACCTCTGGCGAAGCTTCCCTTTCTGACGATCAATTTTGCGGAGTTGCCAATTGGGATCTTGGTAGAGATGACTGCTCTTGTGGTCAGGGAGTGCGAGTCTACGGCGGAAACAGTGGGTTTTGCCTGCCTTGCCATGCTGATTGCCAACTATGCAGAACCGCGCTTTCAAATGGGTGTCTCACAGTTATTTCACTCCTGGATATGGTATTAATAACTCTGTTCCTGGGACTTGTAAAAACTGCACAGCCCCTTGCTACAGTTGCTCTGGAGATGCGAATTAATGCACAAGTTGCGAACCAGGTTACTTTCTTCACAGCTCTTCGTGCTATACAGAGTGTCCAGAACCTCTATTACAGAAGCAAAGCGGAACAACGATATACTGCGAAACTCCATGTTCCAAAGCTGAAGACTATGCTTATTGGGATGGTTCTTGTAGTTCAAATTGTCCTCTTCCTTTTATGGATAAAAGTATAGCATCCCATCTGGTATGTTCATTTCCATGTACTAAAAGTGAAGATTTCCTTTACTGGGATAGCACGTGTAGTGCTGAGTGTAAGGCTCCTTACGAAATTGCGCAATTGAATGGAAAGAATCTTTGCATCTTTCCTTGCCCAAATGGTGAAACTTACTATTTTCCCAATGGAACCTGCAAAAATGAGTGTCCTGCTCCTTTAGTTCCCAAGGGCCAGCATGGATCAAAACAACTTTGCCTCTTCCCTTGTGATGACGATGAGTATGTTGATTCTAATGGCAAATGCTTAAAGGAATGTCCATTTCCTTCCACTCAGCAAATTACTCAAGACAATGTCAAAATTTGCATTTCTCCTTGTGCTAAAGAAGGTGAATTTAAAGATCTTGATGGTACTTGTAAATCTATGGATTTGCCTGGCCAGTTCGCCTTGGATCTTATTTTCAAAGATAAACCTGCAAAGGTTACATTTATTGACAAGATTATGAGTGCTGATAGTGCTACTTTTTCTCTCTACGCTAGAGATTTTACCTTAAGCTCAAGTTATACCTTCTTTGGATTAAATTCCATGGGAGAATATTTCCTTGATAATTAAGATACAAACTCTCAGTGTGGCTGCTTCAAGCAATGTGGGCATGATTGCAAAGGAATTGAGTATTACGACAATTCACAAACAGCTTCAATTCCCTTATTCTGTCGTGATGATTCTAAAAGAGAAAGTTATTGCTGGAGTTTGATCAGCTCAGGTGTTCATTCATATACTTCTTACAACCTCTCTCATATTTCAACAGTTGCTTTGACTTCCTACGGTGGGCCTGATGCTAGCTTTACCAGTCCTGGCTTTACTATCAGCAATCGAATTTCAGACCAAAACTCTGCTCTTAATGCCCTCATAATGGATTTTAATCCTCGAAAAAAAGCTAATCTAGCAGCATCTTACCGATATGTTGAGAGTGAAGGTCGAATCATCACAACTGAACACTTTGCTAGAATCAATGCTAGGCCTTCTATAAAGGCTGATTTGAGTGCAGCTTCTTGCACAGCAAATTCAATAAAGCTTCCTCTTTTCCTGAATTATAAAAATGAAGAGGAAGACGTTCCGACCTTCCATGTTTACACCATTTTGAGAAAGGCCGAGATTGTGACTTTAAAAGCCTTAATTGGCAAATACATTCTTGGTCCCAATGGTGTCGCAGAATGGAAGAATCAAAAGACTTTTGATATATTAGATCCTTGCAATCAACAATTCCTCACTCTAGGCACTGATTCAGATGGAAATTTCTTGGTGAATATTCCTCCATTTCAGACTTTGGCTACTTCTGACATAATATGTGTAGCAATTAACGATGTGGCTCATTCACAATATGATTTGGTTCTCTATGAAATAAAACTTGGAACCTCTTCCTGGTCTGCCTCTGACCGATTTGTTGGACTCATTAGTAAAGACTATATTGAAGATTTGACATTGAGAATTGCAACGAGATCTGATCGTACTTTAATACCTTCCTCACTGAAAGTGAAAGTTGAGTTTCATTCCGATACAGACGCTCATTTGACCATAATAACCTCAAAAGCTACAACCTGCCAAGTTTATCTTTCGCCGATGTGCACTTATGATATATTCACAACTGCTGCAATGCTCTATGCAGAAAAGCCACTGCAAAATTGTGGAAAATTATTTGAAAAGGCTGGATACAATTGCCAGGGAGTAATGGGTTATTTCTATCCCCCACCCGCCTTTGTGAAAACTCCCATCAGTCATTTCTCAGAAAATACTACTTTTCTCAAAGCTCATAATGAAGATTTTTCGGCCGCTCAAGCCTCAGCTGATCATCAGAATTTGATATCAATTTTGATAAATTACTTCAAGGGTTGGACGCGGCAGAATACTCCCACAAAATTATTGCCCATTATTGCTTTGTTGCTATTTGTAGTCTTTTTAGTCCGTTTAAAGAAAAACCAACGATCTCAGTACAAAGGCATTGATAGAAAAAATTCTGAAGATGATTTTGAATGATGGGACAAATTCTTTATAGAGTTTCAAATTATTTTTTTATAAATAAATAAGTCGAATATGTAGATTATTTATTTGAGTTGTGAAGAGGAATTTCGCAGTTTAATTTTAAGAATTAATTGTTCGTTCTTCGACAAAAACAAAGGACTGCCTCAATTTCATAGAGGCAGAGAATAGTGTAAAAAGGAAAATCTTAGAAATGGAGGACAAAAAAACCAAATATTATGTAGGATTGGAATTAAAATTTTTTCTTGATGATTTTTTTTGTTTTTCGGACCATAGAAGAATGAATGCATCTTTTCTCTTGAGAAGTCTTCAAGGGATGTTTCCTAAAAAGATTTTCTCATACAACCAAAAGAAGAAGAAACAAAAAAGTTTATGAATTTGGATACGAAAAGTTTTTACCGAATATTTAAAGACAAAGAAACAATTAATCTTGTGAAAAATTGATCTTCTTTGGTAAAAATTTATTTTTAAAAAAGCTTTTCTTGAACATTTTGATTTGTTCTTCCTCCAGATCTTCTTCTTCTTCTAATTTTTCTTTATCTGTCTGCAGATCAATCATTCCCTCATTTTCTTCCATTTCCAGCTTCTTTTCTTCCTGTCTTTTCAAACTATCAACAGCAATGAGTTCTTGATTTCTCCTCAGTAATTTCCACATACAGAAAGCAAAAATTGCGAAAAAACAAAGTTCAAGAAGAGAAGACATGTTGATTTATTTTTTTAAATTAAATTACTATTATCTTGCAGAAAAATTCAGATTTTCTTCATCTTTTTAAAAATAAAGCACGAACAAACATTTATTATGCATCCCAATCATGTTGGATTTTATTTTTAGGTAAATCATATTCAAAAGGTTTTTCCTTATAGGTATCAGATTTCAATCCAAATTTAAGGCATTCAAATAGTTCATCTTGTTCTTCTTCAGAAAACTGAAGCAAAGAATTCTCCAATGCCTCAAAATCTGCGATGTCGCTATAATATTTTTTATACAATTCTCTCCATGATGGGCATCTCTTGAAATCAAACAGTAAACATTCATATATTCTCAGGTACATCTCTTGTTCTTTCGCCTCACTTTCTAATTCTGACATTTGAGGCATTACCTTTCGAACTATGTACATTCCATTCTTCCAACTCTTTGGCATAATGACAAAACAAGTCCATATCCACTGATAATTCTTTTTGACAAAGATTATTTTACCATCATCTTCTTTAAACACGGATTTCAGTTCTTCATCTATGTTTTGTTTCGGTATTTCAAAAGATGAATCTTCACTTTCCAAGTTCTCCTTTGGAATGTCTTCTAAGATGAGCTCATTCTCCGAGGGGTGTATCTCTTTCCCTCTTTTCTGCATTTTTTCCAAGTCGTTCAAGGTTGATATGAAAAAATGAAATTAAATGTAATTTTAAACAACTTAGACGGTCTTGATCACCTGCAAAGGTTGTGAAGAAATCCTGAAAAAGTTGCCTTTCTGAATCTTCAAAACTTGTCATAGCGTTATCCAACTTTGACTTTGGTTTTGGTTTTAGCTCTACAGAATAATCATAAAAATATTCAAAGTTGTCTAGGCTAAACCCAATCTTATTAGCTCGGATTCCCCTCATAGCTTCGACAGCTCCACCCATAGCAAAAGGCAGAGTAACAAAAAGCTTATGTTTACCTTGTGTAAGATAGTACTCTTGTAAAGCGATCCACATAACAATATGCACTATTGATCCCAAATAGCGTGCTCCTTCTTCAAACATTAGAAGTTCTGCAATTTGTATCCACAATACTTCATAATGCTTTTTGTTCTTCCTCGGTTCTTCTTCATTTTTGGTTTTTTCCTCAGCAAACTGATCAAAGTTCAAAGTTCCATGAAGGATCTTGTGGAAATTTCTCAGAAATTGTCTCATAAGAGGATAATCATCTCGTATTTGCTCTGTGTTGAAAAAAAAACTATCTAGACCATCATAACTGACTGATTTTAATTGCAGGGATGTAATTGCTTGAATTCTCCCGTTCTGCTCCTGGACAATGCATAGATTTGGAAGGGGAATTTTCGCATTTTTGGTGTAAGAATAAAGGAACCCCGTTTGCTCTCCACCATCTGAGTGTCTTATGTTTAACTTGAGTAAATTATGTTTGTCAGCTAAATAGTTTCGAAATTTGTGAGGAGTAAATGGAAAAAGTTCATCCTTTTTCAAAACTTTTGAATAAAAAGTTTTGTCAAAAGAAAGGAGGTTTGTTGTAAATTTACTCTGATTTGTTAATATCTTTTGATGCTGATCAGTCAAATTAAAGGCGTGGGGATGAGAGGAAAGTTCCACATTTGGGGAACATCGTGAGAACATGACTAATTCTTCAAAATAGGCTTTTTCTCGAGAAAATCTATCTTGGAACTTGAAGGCATTTCCTATAAGCCTGTCATATGTAGCTAAAATTTGTGAAATTAAGATTCGCGAATCATTTGCTCCGTTATTCAGCCGATGAGACCAAACAATGTGATTGAAATGAAAGAGGCCTGAAACTTCCAAAAGAGTTTCAATGTCATTTTCTGCAAGCCTAAAATGATCTACAATTGCTTTGAAAGCTCTCCGAGAAAAACTTTCCTCCCGCCGATTTGTTGTCGTTGATTGTTGTTGTTGTTGTTGTGGTGGTTGAGGGATTTTCTTGTCAACCTTTTCCGGTTTGCGAGATTTTTTTTGGCTCTTCCTATCAACAACTCTTTGTGGTGGTGCTCCATCAAAATTTAATTTTGATTGGTACATTGACATTTTTTCTCGTTGTTTAATTTTTTTTTTATGAGAATTCTTCTTTTGGTTTTAATTGTAGATTGAAATTCAAGAGGCAAATCAAAATAGAACGTATTCACGGTATGTATATTTATGATCAAGAATTTTTATTTCTTTTTTTAAACATGAAATCATATGGTCTTCTGTTCTCTCTTGTAGAAAAGCATGTATACGTCGGGAGAATTCAAGTTAATTTCAATTTCGCTGACTTTGTTATCATCATAATTAATCCACACCCCGCCGTGTAAGACCGTTCTAAAATTGTTACGCAAAAATAATAATCAAAAGCTTTACGCATGATAATGCCCATCCTCGATGGAATTTCCAAAGTGGTTAATAATTCCATAAAGCTTATATTGATCTCCACTTCTACTTGAAGTCATGTATTGTTCTGTGTTCAGTATCAATGGAAACGAGATAGGTTTTGTAATCTTGCCCAATTCCCCCAGGTCTTTGTCATAATAAAACCTGGCCAAGGTGAGAACAAGAATATCTGAAGTTTTCAAGAATTTTTCAACTTGCCTCCCATCTGTTTTTGTTTCCACCCCCTCAATGACTATTCTGCAATTTGTACACTCTATATCTCCCTGAGCTGTATAGTTTCTGAGGCAGTTTTGGAGTGATTCTTCAGTGGATTCTAATTCAAGTCTAAGGAGGGGATTCCTCGAAACAAAGAGCTTCTGAGATTCATATCGACAAGCTGAACAGCTCTGTTTTTGCAATACTAAATTTCCATACAAGGAATTTACTTGCTTCGCACCAATGCTTTCAGTGCTGTTCCATCTTTCCTCCTTATTTTTTTTATTTGAAAATTTTCAAATTTCTTTGTCTTACTAAGTTCATAAGTTCCAATCCTGTGGCATCGAAATCAAATGGTCGTGGTACCAGATCATTATTAAAGAAGAGTTCCATGTTGTCAAGGAGCCGGGTAAAATAATCACTGGCGTCTTGTTGATGAGTTATGGGGAAACCGAAATCTTTGGCAAGTATTATTTGCATCTTTCGGATGAGCTCATCAATTTGCGGCTTCCAATTGGACTCAAAAACATATTGATGTAATTGAACAAGGACATCAATGACTTCAGAGGTCTTAAGTCCCTCTTTTTGATTTAATAATGGCCAGAGTTGCTCAGTTTTAAACAAACATTGCAAAGTCGAGTTTCTAATAATAAATTAATAAAAAAAATAGTGCCAATTTTTTTTGTACATAAAGCACGTATTTTGATAATTATATCTCTCTATACCAACAGGATAGAGACGCTTTTCATGCGTAACAGGATATTGCGGTATAGAGTTACTCTGTGGAGGAGGAGGAGTCGAAATGTCACTTATGCTGCTGCTATTTTCTACAGCTTTTTCACTGATGTAGAAAAGCATCAGGGGCCCTACACGACTGAATTGATGAATTTGATGTTGAATTTCATTTTCATTGATGATTGTGGAGTGTTCATTATGATATTCAATCCATTCGCTTGTTGTTTCATTCTTTATAATTCTAAATTTTTTTGCGTTTATTTCCAATATCTCTTGGATCAATAGAATTACGTAGTGTAATATCCGCTCTCAAATGTTCCACTATGTTCAACAATAGCATAAAGATCATACTTCCCGCCATTTTCTTAGAAAAAAACGATAAACACCAAGAGAAAGAAGTGAAAAGCTCACCTGTTGATTTATCAGTCGTAAATGGAGCAAGGTCAAAGCTGAAAAGAGGAAATGATAAAGGATACTTTTGCACATTTTGGTTTGTTTCTGTTCGGATTTTCTGTGGGGATATATCCCTATCTATGCGAAGCACAAGGATATCAGGAGGTTTCCAAAATTGACTAACTTTGGGGACATTAAAACTCTTTTTATTACATGCCGGGCAAGTAATTTCGGGTATCATTGAGCGGAGAGAGTTTTGGAAGACTTTTGAAAGCTCATTGGACAATGGTTTCGTCTTTAGATGATGAACAAAGGTATTTTCGAAAGACTTGATTTCCTCCATACATTGTTTACAAGAAAAAGTATTAAACATTAGGCCATCAAAGCATGTGGGGGATCTTGACTCTTTCACTTTTTCAATCCATTTTTTTGCCTAGGAAATATTATTTCACAAATGTTCTGTGGGAGTAAAATAGAATTTACATATTCATTCCAATTCTGATCTATTAAATTATTTTTAACTGCGAGTTGACTCTTCAACGGATCGAGCTCGGATTTCAGCGAAATGAGGAGCTGGTGGAAAAAACCCCAGGCATCATCCTGTTTAGAGTATCCGGTGAACTGAGGAAATTTGCTTTGAAACTTTTGAAAAGCAATCTGAACTTCGTTATTCAAGAGATCTTTTGAGAAAACAGCCTTAAACAGATTTGAAAGACTTTGAGCCACGTTTTCATTGCGGCCAAACTTGGTCGTCGTAAAGAAGGCATATAATATTTTCGTGTTGAAAATACATTGTAGAACAGCATTCCTAATAAAAGAACAGATTAAGAACAAAAACTTCTCTAAATATTCTTTTCTTACATATAGTCTGTATCTCCGAACTTTTGGATCCCCCGAGAAAATTTTTGGTAAGGAGAATAAACGGTCTGATAAAATATATTTTCAATTTGTTTATTTCCTTTTTGATAACCCTGGGTATTGTGAAGTGAATTGTGATCTTCCAAAATGACAGAGCTAGTTGGTTTATAAAACCCAGCAGAAGCAGACTCGCTTTTATAATAGATATTACAGCGTTCAGCTCTTTTCTGTAAAGTATGTTTAATACGATCGTCATTCAAAAAAGTTTGATTATGTTGGTTTACAAGCGTTTGTAATTTTGGAGCAAACCATAAAATTAGAATTTCGCACAGCAATTCGAAGCAAGAAAGTTTTGAAGCAAAGTCTCTTCGATGGCGCTCGATATATTGAATAATAGATTGATAGACTTGATCATTTCGATAAAAATCGCCAAGATTGTCTATTAAAGTTCCTCTATTAATTAACTCTTCAAAATTCTCTTCTTCTTCGATTTCCTCAGGAGAATCTTTCATCCTCTGCTTTAAATCGGGAAAAGGAATATTCTCCAATTTCCGCATTTTAGTGGGTAGGAAATTGGAGAAATATTCGGCTTTTTTTTGCTTTTCATCTGCTTCCCCTTTTTCTTCTATTTCTTCTCGAAAGAAACCAAATAGAGTGGGCCATATCCGCACTAGAAAATCTTCATCGGGCCCTAAATTTAGCAAATTACGAAGACAACGATGTTGCCAAAGCACAAACAGCCTTAATTCAGCTCCTTGAAAATAAACTCTACTGATCAAGCTTTTTTGGAATTTTGGTGTATTGTAAATATCCCCTATCGTGTTCGCATTTACCCCTTCCCGATAGTCGTAGATCCAATCCTTTTTGAGTTTTTTAATGTCGTCATTTGAATTTTCAACAGATGCTCGAAGTGCAAGAATAACGTCATTCATTACACCAGGTAATGCCATAGGGAGATGTGTTAAACTCACATTTGCTTCTTTTTTATAAAGGTCAAGAAACATGGTATTATGAATCAATGCTCCTGGCCATCGGGCGACTTCAACATAATATAGTAATTCACATAGCTGTAATGCTAAGATGTCAGCCCGAGAGAAGTCTTGTTGAGAACTTAAGCCAACATTTCGCAGCACTTTGTTAATAGTGGGAGATAAATCTAAAGGATAAGTGGCTTGAGCTGACACTCCAAACTCTTTTTCCAATATTCGATAATTCAATTTTACCATTTTAAAATATATGGTTTCGCTTAATGCTCCGCCCTGAGTAGCTTTAATACTCGTCAACAGAGGAAAATGATTGCGGTTTGAAATGTATAATGATGTATCGACTTCGAAACTGCAAAAAATAACACTTTGCAACCTTCTTTGTTTCAAAACCTGACTCTTCCTTAATTTAGCAATACAGAAAGGAAATGGATAATCAATTTCATCTTCAAGCGATAAAAATTTTTCTGGGAAATTGGTATATTCATTTTCCAGGAGAAATTGTTTTCGAAAGAAATCTGCAAAATATTCCAAGTTGGCAAAATCATCATCATCATTTCTCGAAAGTAGGTCAAATGTTTCTTGTTTATGTGAAGTTGCGTATCTTCGTAGATTTCGGAAGACTTTTGTTTTCAATGGATCAAGATGATGATCCTTGAAGATATTGGTCCACAATTGTTCTTCTTTTTCGATTTCTTCTGGAATTCCTGCGGTATTTTCTTTTCGATAAGCAATTGATACATCGGATACAAAAGTGGCCCATAAACTCTTTGCTAATTCTTTAAATTCTCCGGCTAGGTTTTTTAAAGCTGCGTCTATCAATCTAATATATTCATCTTCAATTTCCATTTGATGTTCTGTTATTTCAGTTTTTGGGATGTCTTTTTCTTTTTCTTTCTCTAATTTTTCTTTCTCTAATTTTTCTTTCTCTAATTTCTTTTTTAGTTTTCGTTTGCGCATAACATAGATTGCTAAACGCGAAAGTATTGGTTCCAAGTCAAAGGAAGGTGTATTTTCTGTTGGCGGAACAAAGGAATGTTCAGCCGGGCTGTCTTCTTCAAAGTTCACATCTGTATTTTCTGCTACTACATCCAGCATCTCAATGGGATTTTCATCACACTTGGCAGCAGTAACAAACATAGATAAACTTAGGCAATGGAGACTAGTAGCTGTCATGGGGAAGCGATTCATTGGACGTAAAAGTTGAAATAAAGGTTGCCGATGGTTCTTAGCTGGATCATTTTTGGGGGGCATATTTATGGTTGGGAAATCCTTGTTTTTTTGGGGTTGTTTTTCTTTTTAATTTATTGAATTACAATTTTATCTAATATTTTGGGTAAAAAAAAGCAACATCAAAAGGTTTTACACAAAAAAATTATGAATTTTTTATAGCTTGACCAAAGTTTTTGATTTCATTAAAATTGAGGCGGTAGGGGATGTCTTGGATCGAATCCCAATTTTGTAATTCTCCTTGGATAAGGTAGAAGATAGTCACAACAAAGATAAGATCTACTTGAATTTCGTTCGTGTATGGAAAAACCTCGTTTTCCATTTCTTTTTCATATTGAAGTAATAAATCATGAGAAAACAAGCTGACATCGAAAATATACCAATTTCCTCTCCATTCATCTTCATTTATTGATTGCAAACAATATTTTAAATAGAGGTTTGCAAATTTTGAGAGTTTTGCCTTGAGATTGGGGAAAATCAAGGTCAAAAATGCCTTTTTGGATTGGCGCTGGGAAATTTGATTCATCATGAGGAGGTGAAAAAGTCTTTCAAGTTGTTTTTGTTTTAAACAATCAGGAAGACTTCGATTAAGGTTACAAAATTTCGAGCATTGTTTTGAAAACACATAAATTTCCTTGCGAAAGAGATTTTGCTTAAAGAGTTCGTTTCTACATTCTCTCCCTTCTCTACTATACCAGAAATAGACTTCATAAAACAGCAAAGTCCATTCTTCAGTTGTTCGATGTTGAAGAAAAGAGTGAATATCTTGAACATACAGAGGAACTTGATTTGGAGGCTGCTCCAATATTTCTTGAAATGCACAAACTTCTGTTAGAAAGGCTTTTTGAGTGTAACAACTTGCTGATATGGCTAAATTTCGGATAGTCTTTTCAGCATTTAACCCCCACATTTTATTTTTTCCCATAATTTGGATTTGTTCTTGCTTAACTTTATCTTTTGAAGGGCAAAGGGACTGAAAGAAAGAGTCTGAAAGAAACTGAAAATTTTTCGAGCTTTTTTCCATTTTTCTTTGGGAAATATAAATTTTAAAATTAATTGATGCTTTCACAGCCGATTTTTACATTTTTAGACGCTCATTACTTCTCTCTTTATTTCGATCCGAAAGGGATGACTCTAAAAGAAGAGCTTGCTTGCTTGCATCTTTTGGAAGGTAAAGTTGAGAGACCTGAAGATCTGATTGAACGAAGAGCTACTTTAGAGGCTAACAGGAATTACAAAAGTTTAGCCCATAAAGTCCATTTGTTTCAAATCATGTTTTCTTCAACCTTTACTAAAGAGATCGAAGATTCGAAATTCTCTCTCAAAACTTGTTTGAGTATCCGCCCTCTTGAAGATTGGATATTTTTCTACTTAGAAATATATTTCTGGAAAAATCGTAAAGGACGCGAAATATTCCTCTCAGTTATGAAGGAAAACAAACTTTTTCAAAAAGAAGTTGATGTTTTTTACAACGAATCAACAGTTTTGTTCAGCCTTGATCGCAAATTAAAGTTTGCTGAAGCCCAAACGGACCTTGAAGGACTTTTAAGAAAATTAAAAATAAATCAGGTTAGCCTACGTAGGAATGCTGAGAGTTTTGTTGAAGTCTTAAATTCATTTCACACAGATATGGATAAGAAAACTCATGATTGGATGATGGTGCATTTACCCACTGAACGATCAAATTGGTTCCTTAAATGGTATATTTTTGACCGTGGTTTATTTGCCAACGATATTCTGGAGTATTATGAAATTTCTACAGGCACTGACCTTAAAAATTTGAAAGAAGAGCAGCTAAAGATAAAAATCGACTCTATCTTTTCTATTCTCGTAATTTCATTGCTCCAAGGAGAGATTCGAGAATGGCTTCATATTCATAATATTGACTTTAAAAGTAAAATTCTTAAAATCGAAAATTTCGTGTTGAACAAAATATGAGAAAAAACCGAACACTAAAAGTTCAGGAAATAAACTTGATTTTTGTTGAGGTTTCCCTCACTTATTCCCTCTATAAAGAAAATGCAAAAAAATAAACACAAAAAAATATTTTCTTCAATAAATTTTGACATTGAGAGGGGTATTTTCCTCGGTTTCTTGTGGAAAAACCCCCCCTTCTTTTTGTCTGGTGGGAAATCTCTGATATAAATTTCTGAGGTGTAATTTGTTGAGGATTTCGGAGACAATTAATTTAAATTGTCAGTTGACAAGCCAGCAAACTTTGGTTTTTAATGTGTAATTGATGGGTTTTGATGAATGAAGATTCCAAATAAAAGAAAAAAGAAATCAATCTCATCAAACATAAAAATCTCATCAAAGCAAAGATCACACAATTTTCTATCACAGGGTTATCAGGTTTATAATGAGTTTTGGAAAACTAAACATTAAAAACAATCAAATAAAAATTAAAGAAAAATCAAGCAAAGCCAAGTCTCGTAGAAAGCTCCTATTTTTTTATTGGTTCAGGAAATGGTTTTTAGCAGTCCCATATCAGTCAAAAAACCTGTGTCAGTTTCAGAATATCGAATATAAATATGAAAATTTTTCTGTGACAAACAAGAAAATTCATTTCTTTTTGGAATAAAACTATTCTCGTGATTATTGGATTTTTATTGGGGATTTTGCCGAAAAATTACAAAATTTAAATTAAAACATATGCTGAAAATAATTTTGTTCTTATGTGCTTTTGCGCTGATTGCCCAAGCCTTCCATCGGTCTAGCGACGGCAGCAAGATCTATGACTTGGAGTTTCAAGGTCTTGACTTCAATAAAGAAGCTGAATCGTGGACTCCTGTTAGCACACTAGTTGATTCCAAGATTAAGACAACTTCTTGCGTCTCGGGAGACACAATCCTTGGAGGGCCCATCTGGCCGGCTGATGATAAAGATAAGGGTTGGAGCAAAATCTACACTGATTTACCGACTCATGAGGCGATTGCTTTTCAAGCCAAGGTTTACTACCTTGATCAATGGAATTCCAATCTCAGGCTCACAATTGGAAATGACGAATTGGGTGGGCTCAATGACCAACTTTGGCCTCTCATACAAGAAAGAAATCTTGAAGTGAGAAGGGACTTATGTGGTTTATCAACACCGGATATTCCTCCCTTCTTGGTCTTTGTCAATTTTACAAATTATAAGCAATCTTATAAATCCTTAAGAATTGATATCTGGGATGCGAATCCTGATGTACGTTCTTCGTTTGGAATTCGAGATGTTGTTATTACTTTCCATAATTATACTCTTCCACCGAGGAATCAAGTCTATCCAGTTTGTGGTGTAGCCCGATTTAATCTGAACCAGTTTGCTGATCAGAGCGCTATGCAGAGTTGCCCTTGTGAGAGTCCTCTTAAGAAGAATGAAACTGCAAGCTTCTGCACTGACTGTGATCAGAGTTGCATGTTCTGCAATAAAAAAGGGGAATTTGGGTGTACAGCTTGTGAAGCTGGTCGCTATTTAACTTCAGAAGGGAAATGTGCAAACTGTTCACCAAATTGTGCATCTTGTTCAGGAGATGCCAATATCTGCAGTACTTGCAAATCCGGTCTCTACCTTGCAGATAATACGTGCTATGAAGAATGTCCTGCTCGCTCGACAAAAGTTCAAATCGGGGCGAATTGGTATTGCCAATCTCCATGTGAAAAAGATAAATATCTTGATAAAGATGGTTCTTGCAAAACAATGGATATACCTGGCCAAATGAACTTGAATCTCGCAGTTAACGATAAAACTGCCAAAGTGAGTTTCATTGATCAAATTATTAGTGCTGATAACGCGGCCGTTTCTCTCTTTGCTAAAGATTACACTCTAAGTTCAAGCTGGACAATTTTCGGCTTGAATTCTATGGGCGAATATTTGCTTCATAACTGGGACACGGTTTCTGAGTGTGGGTGTTTTAAGCAATGTGGTCGAGATTGTAAGGGGCTTGATTGTCATGATAATTCTCAAACAGCTTCACCTCCCTTTATCTGTAATGATAATTCAAAAAGAGATAGTTATTGCTGGAGTTTGATTAGTTCTGGCTCGACCTCATATACCTCTTATAACTTGACTCATATTGCAACTGTAGCTTTGACTTCCTACGGAGGACCTGATGCTAACTTTGTGAGTCCGGGGTTTACCATCAGCAACCGCATTGGAAATCAAAATTCTGCTCTTAATGCCCTTATCATGGATTTCAATCCTCGACAAAAAGTAAATTTGGCGGCTTCTTATCGATATGCTGAAAGCGAAGGCCGAGTTATCACGACTCAACAATTTAATGAAATTAATAATGCGCGACCCACAATAACTGCAGATTTGGCATCAGCTTCTTGTAATTCAACTTCCATACATCTCCCTCTCTTCTTAACCCATAAAAAAATTGAAGAGAAAGTGTCCCCTTTCCATGTTTACAAGATTTTGAGGAAAGCTGAAATTCCAAAACTAAACATTTTGACTGGTAAACACATCTTGGCTCCCAGTGGTGTTTTTGAGTGGAAGAATCAAAAGACTTTTGATATATTCGATCCTTGTAATCAGCAATTTTTCACTCTCAAGATCACTCCCGAAGGAAACTACTTTGTTGGCATCCCTCCTTTCCAAACGTTGGCTGTTTCTGATACAATTTGTATTGCGATTAGTGATCTGACAGATTCGCTTTATGATTTAGTTCTTTATGAATTAGTGATTAATACTTCCGTTTGGTTTGCATCAGATCGTTTTGTTGGCCTGCTAAGCAAAGATTATCTTGAAGACTTGACTCTGCGGGCTGCAACCAAAGCTGATAAAATCCTGATACCTTTCCCTTTGACAGTCAAAGTTGACTTTCATGCTAACATTGAAATTCCTTATGTTGCTTTTACGACTTCCAGAGCAACAACTTGCCACGTTTATCTTTCGCCTCAATGTGAATTTGATATCACCACGACTTCCCAAATGCTTTACGCAAAATATCCTATGAATAATTGTGGACCTTTTTACGAGAAGGCTGGCTATAATTGTCAAGGAGTTATGGGATATTTTTATCCTTCCCCTATCTTCGTCAAAACTCCTCTCAGTCATTACACAGAAAATACTACATACCTAAAAGCATATAATGAAGACTTTTCTGCTTCCCAAGCTTCATCAGATCATCAAGGTTTCTTATCTCTTATTCTAAATTATTTTACAGGTTGGACATTGCAAAATACTCCGACAAAGTTATTGCCAATCCTTGTCTTTGTATCATTCATTTTCCTAATCATCTATCTAGCCACTAAACGGGATAAACAGGCATATGAAGAAATTGACAAGGATGAAACAGATGATTCTACTTTATAAAGGACCATGACATTAAAAATATCTATTTATATAAAAATGATTTCATTATTTTTATAAAAAAACAATATTGAAATTAATTAAACAATTATCAAATTAACAATCCTTTCTTTTTGATTTGAAATTAATTTTTTAGAGATGGCTAACTTGGTAATCTTGATCTTTCTTGTGAAAGAGACCATATGATCATCAAATTGAATCTAAATTCTAATTTTTGCAAATGCTTAATCGTTTTTTTGTCAATTTCTAGAAAGTCGATTTTTTATTTTGGTAAGGATAGTGATGGCAAGTAATTTGCAAATTTAATTTGAGCGATGCATTTCCAGATCGAGAATAAACGAATAATTTCTTGAGACTTAAGGAGTAGTGATATTTTCACTTTCTAGAATTAAAATCTTTGGAGTTTAAAAAAACAACGAGCTGCCGAAAAATCCAGGAAACCACTCTTATTGGAGATTCAAGTTTTGGAGTCTTTGAAGCAAGGCCTCACGAGAGATTAAACTCATATCAAAGTAATAAAATTAACCATCGTTTTAGCTTAAAAGCCTCAAATCAAACTGAAATTAATAATCATTATTATTATTATTTGAAAATGATCTTGAGAAACAATTTAATTGTTCTCTTCTGTTTCATCTCCATGCTTGCTCCTAGAGCTGAAGGCGTCGTTGTGACTGGGCAAACTTCTTTCACTGTGCAAATTGACGGTAAAGAAACTAAGTTAACAGTCGCCGACATCCATGCAAATGCAAACTATGATACCTTGGAATTTTCCGAAGGAAACAAGAAAACCCATACCTTTGGTCCAACCTGGACTGCTTTTAGTTTAAACCCTGCTAAAAAGTATGAAATACCAACATGGCTTGTTGGGGGGAATTGTGGATGCCAACCTCAGCTATGCGGTTCTTTGATCGATGGTTGTGAACTTGAAGAACACTGTGAGTCAAATAAATTTGGTGATGTCTCGTTGTTTCGAGGCATATATTTATGGGCTTGCTCCACTCGAGACCACTATTGCTGGAATCTTATGAAGCGTCCTGGAGTCTGGTATGAGTCACGCTACTTGAGCAAACGCTTCACGATTGCTTTAACATCTTATGGAGGTCCAGATGCCCCAGAAGCTACCCCATTGCCAGGTTATACTATCAAAAATAGTTTTGAAGGCCAAACTTACAGTTATAATGCCAGAATTACAGATGTCCTACCACGAAAACAAGTCGATCTCGGAATTTATCGTTACTTGCAAAGTGAAGGCAAAATCCTTTTGGCAGAAGATTTAGACACCTTGACTGGTCGGCCTGTTGTTACTGTAAATTATACCAATTCTACTTGCCCTTGGAAAGATCCCATGTACCTGGATGTTAATATGACAAATAATACTTTGGTTGAAAATGCTGACAGAACCGTTTTTCGCAGCTACATTATCTTGAAGAAAGCCAAGAAAGAAACTTTAACAAGTCTTTCACAAGTTGATATTTTAGGGATTAAAGAACCTACAGAATGGAACAATGAACCGAAATTCGACTTTCTCGACCCTTGTAATGAACAATTCTTAACTCTTCAGAAGGATGCAAAGGGAAACATCATTGTAGAGATCCCTCCTAGGCAAAAGCTGATTTATCCTGGGATAGTTTGCATTGCAGTCAATGAAGAGACGTCTAAAACAAGAAATGAGTTGGTTCTTTATGAACTAAAGCTTGGAACAACAGAATGGAAAGCTTCTGACAAATTTGTAGGTGCTCTCAGTGTTGATTACTTAAGTACAGTAGATCTGAAGATAACAACTTCTTCATCATTGACACTCAATGTCCCTGAAGCCACAATTAGCATGGAAATCCATGACGAAACAGACCCTCCCTTTTTAAAGGTTACGAGTGACAAAGCCTTAACATGCAAGGTTTTTCTTTCTAAAGATTGCACATTTACCTTACCAATTGGAATGAATGGCCAATCCAAGTATGTTACTCAACCAATTCAGAAATCTTGTGGTATTTGGAATGAAAATGTTGACTATGTATGCGACGGCGTTCTGGGTAGCTTCCATCCACCTTCCAAGTACACAATAACCCCACTCCGGAATATCTTTGAAGAAACTACAAGCAAGGCCTTTACCAGTAATATTCCCAACATGAAAGACAATAATTCAGCTGTAGATGCATTTTGGAAATGGTGGCAAGGCCTTACGTTGAAAAGTTTGTGGAGTGATATTTTGGATGGTCTTCTGTCGTTAATCAAATGGGCTTTAATAATAGGGTCTGCTTTTCTTGCAATTGGCGCTGCATGTTTAATGATTTATCGCTACATTCTTGAAGCGCCTTTTGTGTTTTTAAAGAAATTATTCTTGTCATGGTGGAATTCAAAATCATCCCAAACAAAGGAGTCAGCCAGTCGCCATGAAGTCGGTGATATGGAAGATAAACAACGTTTGACATAAGAGAAGTTGTTTTTTGTTATTATATTTTTGCACCTTTTTATATTATTTTGTTAACTTGAGTACAAGCAGAATGCATAAAGAAGCTATTATAAAAAATATGTATGGGTGCGAATGAAATTTCCATAAATTTTCTTCCAAGTTCTCGAGGCATATGAAGGTTTCTAAGAAGTAGGATACTAAAAACATGAAAGAGAAATGAACTAAAGAAACTCGAGAGTTTTGTTTCCGAACTTTTAATTTTCTCTTTTCTTCAAGTTTCTTTTTCTTGGCACTCTTACTTGAATTCTTTTTTCTGGATTTAAATGAATTATTTAATTCCATATCTTCTTCTTCTTCTTCATCTTCTGTTCTGGTGCTGATTTCAGTTACATGAATCTCATCCTCTGCGACGTCCTCATAGGTAAAGGATTTTGATGAGAATACAACAATTGTGGGGATAATCAAGTTCATCACCCCAATTGTTGTTGAAAACGCAATTGTAACTTTCTCAAGATGGTTTTTTTCTTGAATTAATAACCATCCCGTCCACAAAAGTAACATACAATAGAGTTGTAAAATCAAATTTTGTAGATAATAAGCATAACTTTTTCGGAAACAACGGATTATATTCAGAATCAAGAACGTCCCTGTAGCAATGTATAAACTCCTTTGGCCATCAAGTGTAAGTAGAGATTCTCCATAGAGGTTAGTAAAGAAAAGATTGGCAATGATCAAAGCATTCAAAGCAACTTCAGAAAAGCATGTGCACTTGTTGTTTTCCATAGATTTTTTATGCCGGAGCAGAACATAAAGATTCACAAGGAAATTCAGGGCTAAAATTAAAGTCAAAGATTTTAAGAAAATCTTGATGATTTGAACTGGCACAAAAATTAATCCTGCAAAACCAGCACTCACAGCAAAAGCTTTGAAATTCCACAATCCTTGATGAAGAATTCGGAAGAATTTGATTCTCAAAAGAGAACCCATTGCAAGCAAGAAGTGAACAAAAATGAGGCAAATGCATATTCTCAAAAGTATAAATAACTGAATATTGGCAAAATCTGGAGACCCAAAGACACTCGTGATTTTAATTTTGAAATCATCACTGATGTAAACCAGAATTTTTGAGAGCACCAAAGTTGTCGTCCACGACATCGAAATGAAAAACAGGTCGAAAAAAACATATCCAAGATTTGGATAAGTCTCTAAACAACGTCCAAGACACTGCATTACTGATCCAAAACAATAAAAGATGCATTGAGATATAATAAATGAGCATGACATAATTTTATGTGTTAATAAAAGATTTATTTGTTTTCTTGAAAAATTTGTTAATCTCTCTCTCCCTCTCAAAACTGCGGAAGAGAAAAATAATATTCTCAGATTTTGCATGAAAGTCGGCTCACTCCTAATCCTGAAGTCACACATTTTTCTAGTCCATCTTTGAGTGGGAGTTCCATTGAGAAGCGAGCGAAATGATGATAGATCAGCAAATTCTTTGGAGTAAATTTGGAATTTTAATTGTCTTTTTTGATGAGGAGTCAGCCGATTTTTAACTTGAAAATTTAATTTTGTGGGTTTTATATATCGCAATATGCTCCTAAAAAGTTTTCCTCAGCTTAATCAAAGCTGAGAATGGGGGAAACAAAAAGATTGTCTCATATTTAAAATTTCGCGCCTAAGTCATTTATCTAATTTTGGACCTTACTAAAAATTAGATTGGCTTAAAATTATAATAATTAATTTTCGGATGTAAAGAGAAATGTTCATTTCTTTAAAGTAATTCAACAGCTTGTTTTCTTGAAAAATTTCTTGCTCAAATACATCTCCTTGCGAATAAGCCACCCGATTAATTTTGAAGAACCCTCTTAAAAATTGAATTTTGTGGTTAAAATATCGCAAACTTTGATGAGATGCAAACAGAAATTGCGCACAAATTTGATTTGTATTATACAAACTTTTCTTAAGAATAAATCAGTGAGCAAAGAATTTGAAGAAATATAAAAATCACAATCTAAAAAGTAATTTTTTTTGTTATATATTTTTGACAGCTTCATATTGTCTACTTTTGAAATTTCGGGGTCTTGGTCTTCGAGTGCAAATTAAACTGCAAAATATAACTCCTGTCACAATGGGGATGACCATTCCAACTAATACTAAAATTTTTGTGAGGTAATTCTGCCAAGTCCAATAAATTATCCATTCATAAAAAATGCTTATAATATCTTCTTCATCATCCAAATATGGCTTGAAAGTGTCAAAGTTTTCTGCCCAAAGCTTATGGAGCGTAGTATTTTCAAAGAAATTGCTCAGTCGAGTTTTGACTAAGCTTAACGGAGGATAGAAATATCCCATCATTCCTTGGCAATCATAAGCCGCTTTTTCATACAAATACCCGCATTGAGTTTGAAGCTGCTTAGAAGTGTAAAGATGTTCAGATGTTGTTATCATATCAAAATGGCAAATAGGCGAGAGATAAATCTTGCAGGTCGTAGCCAAGGTAGTTGTAATCTTGAAACTTAACTCTCCTTTTATGTCCAGATCGAATTCAATATTGATTTTGTTATTCTTAGGTAATGTAACAATGTGATCTGTGTTTACTGTTAAGCGAATAGTATAATCTTGAATGTAATCATTTGCAAGCAGGCCGACGAATCGATCGGACGCTGACCAAATTGAAGTGGTATTTTTAAGTTCATATAAAACTAAATCGTATTGAGAGGAGGCTTGATGATCTTGTACAGCAATGCAGATAATCGATTCAAAATTCATAAGCTTTTGAGAAGTTGGTAATTTAACAAAAAAATTCCCAACACTGTCTTTTTGAAGTGTGAGAAATTGTTGATTGCATGGATCGAGAAAATCAAAAGTTTCTTGATGATCATTCCATTTGAGCAAACCGTTGGAGGTTAATATATTGAAGTGCGGAATATCAATTATTTTGGGATTATCAGCTTTCCTTATGATGAGATAGGGTGAAAAGGAAACAGGAGCCCGATCTGCTCTTGTTAAAAGCTTCAAAGGGAGCCGCATAGTAGATGAATTACAGGAAGCTGCGCTTAAATCCGCTTGAATCTCTGGTGGATAATTTAGAGCTTCAAAATCTTGTGTTCTAATAACCTTTCCTTCACTTTCAGCATATCGATAAGAAGACTGTAAGTCTACATTATCACGCGGAGTCATTTTCATAATTAAACCGTTTGCAGAATAATCAAAGAATCCCTGGTTGTTAGATACTGTAAATCCAGGACGGACATCCGTATCATCAAGTCCGCCATAGGAGGTCAGGGCAATACTCGCATGATACTTCAAGGAATAAGCAGTATACCAATTTTTCCCGGAGGGAAAGACATTCCAGCAAAAATTATTTCTTTCAGCCCATGGATGGCATATTAAAGGGACACTCTTATTCTCATGAGCGGAGCAACTCGCGCCTTTTTCGCAATGTCTACCGCAAACTTGTGTAAAACAGCCACATTTAGCAGTGGCACTCCAATTGTCAAGAGAATATTCTTCCAAAGGATCAAGAGCAAAAAAGGTCCAAACTGAACCAATTTTGTATTCTTCTGAAAATAGAGTAAAAGTTTCCTCATTTTCAGCATTGAATGTTTTTTCAATTAAAAAGAGTTTTGTCGGTTCGTTGTTGATTTTTATGACCTCAAGTGGAAATTGTCCAGGAAGTTGGATATTTTTGCAGGATTTTTTATCAGCTTCTAAGTACTGTCGCTGAGTGCAAATAAGATTGCAATATTTCTTGGAATCTGGGGTAATTTGAACAGTATAGGGGCTTGGACAGTCTTTTTGACAGGAGCCATCTAAATAGAGAAAATAATCTCTCTCACATGGATAAGTGCAAATTTGCTTCTTTCCTAGTTTTTTAGCAACTAATGGAAGAGCACAAGTGGCTGAACAAGTTCCATTCCAGTAAGAAAAGACCTCTGCATCTCCACTGCAAGGGAAACAAAAGTTTCTATTCGAAAATGCTGATTTCTCATAAGGGAATGGACAGGTAGGACTGCAATTTCCATTCCAATCAAGAAAGTGGGAAGGATCTTCGCAAGGAAACGTGCAAACTGGAAATGATGAGATAATCTGAAGACTCAATGGAGGAACACAATCTTCCAGACATCCGTCCCAAAAGGGAAATTGATTGGAAGAGCAGTCAGGCTTGCATACATTGTCTATAATCTTGAGAGGAGCGGGGCAATCAATGACAGGCGGACAAGTTGCATTTATTGAAGGTTCTGAGCCATCTTTGCATGTGATACAAAAATCCGCGTCACCTGAACAAGTCTGACAAGGAGAATCACATTTGAGACAAGATCCCTCGGATGTGAGGTAATCTCCAGATTTACAAGCAGTACATCCAAAAGTACCAGATTTGTTACAAAGTAAGCATGTCTCGTGGCAAATAGCGCAATATCCGCTCTTTCCAGTTACAAGCTCCAGAGATGAGTCACATGAGCAAGCTCGAGAGCCTAAATCATAAGGAGCCACGCCACAGGTTGAGGTTGGAATTTTTTCATTTGAGTTGGTGGTAGTTAGATTGAAGAAAGTTAGAACGATTTCTCTCACGCCGATAGAAGCAATTTCTGAAGGGCGGTTGATCCAAGTCATGATGTATAAGTAGAGTTTAGGAACTCTGTGATCAACAGTACGATAAACTGTCAAAGGCAAAATATCAGCTGTTGATGGCCCACAAATGTTAGCAGTGGCAGTGGGATTGCTTTGTTGATTTAATACCCAATAGTCTTCACTATAAGTGTCGATTTGTAATGAAAAGTGGTCTTGATCGGCCCAACCATCAATTGGATAAATTTTCATTTGAACTGTAACTCCATGATGAGTAGGTAGGTTTGAGTATTGTCTCCACCAACCACTTATTGGTTGCACTGTTACCCAAATGCCAGGTCCTCCAAGGACAATGTCAGAATGGCATTGAGTGGTCTTGAGAGTCTTATTGTTGAGACTTGTCATGACGTTCCAAGACTGGGCTTCCTTTGCAAAGTGGCTTCCTTGGCATTCCAAGTCAAATAGCCTGTTTCCAGACCAATGCATAGCTTGAATACTGGTGAGAGCCAGAAAAATTACTACCACAAACATTTATAGATATGGTATTCTTCTTTAACTTTTTTATAAAATCTTTAATTCCATGAGTTGGCTTCTTTAAAATTGATTTCGAGAGATTTAGGAGAAGAAAGTTTTGTCGAGAGAAGGAATCAAATCGATTTGAATTAATTGATTTCAAGTCATCAAAGTTTTTAAAGTTAAATTGATTTCAAATCATCAAAAGAAATTTTTAATCATTGAGGTGTTCTCATCAATAAATTTGGAATTTTATCATGGAGGAAAATCAAAGAAAACGAAAATTTTTCCAAAGCTCTTTTTAAAAAAAAAAAAAATCAAATAAGTTTCCTTTTTCTTAAGATAACACTTGGGTGGGGTGTTTTAAAATTTTTTTGGGAAACAATATTCAAAATAGAAAAAATCAAGAAAGAGATATTATTTGACAATTTTTAATATGACAACATATTCAACATATTCAACATCTCAATATTGCATATATCTTTTCATTTTGAGTTGAAACTCAAAAAAGAAAAGTAAAATAGAAATCATTCATTTTTTAAATGTATATAGCAATATTCCATTTTGCAATCAATTTCCTCATTTCTATAACAAGCTTTTCATTCCATCAACATATTCAGCATTTCAATATCCTGTGATGCCGATAATTTGAGATCAAATTGAAAGAATGAATGGATTATTCATTTTTCAGATGGAATTAGCAATTTTCCTTTTTGCAACCAAGTCCAAAATTTTCATCGAAAACTTCCCACACAATCAATAAATAGAGCATCTTAACATCCTGAAATGTCATGTATTTCAAATTCAGATTGAGTTTTTTCAAAACCAGCGCGATTTTTCATTCTTGGAATAGGTAATTGGAAAGTCAAGAAAAAATTATTCTCTTGTATTCAAATATCTAAAGTTGCCTTCTATTGCTTTTCATCATAATTACTTTGATAGACTCTTTTGTTTGCGCGAAATTTTTCCTTCGATATTTCATATGTGATTTGAAGAAATTATTATTAAATAGATTCCTCATGATGATGATGATGAACCTTGCAATATAAATTTTTTTTCCTCATAGAAGAATAACATCTAATTATAAAAATACACATAATTAGGATGAGAATGAATATAGATATTTTTTGCAGAGTCCAATAAGAGAGGAATCTTGTGAAGATGTCCACAAATTGGCTCGATCTCGAAAAATCATCAGTTTCTGTAATGAAAAAACTGGTATTGACTGTATATTTGGAAAGACGAGTTGTTACTAATTCAGTTGGAGGGAAGAAACTGCCATAGACGCCTTCTTGGCAAATATAACTCGCTCTTTCATATAAAGATCCGCACTCTGCGGAAATAGATTTTGATATATAAAGCGCTTCATCGGAAGTTGAAATTTCAAATTTGCAAATGGGTGAAAGGAATATCTCACAAGTTGTAGGGAAAATGGTGTGGATTACCATTAGGGGAGTATCAAGATCAGTTTCAAATTTAATATCGAGCTGATTCAAAACAGGATCAATAAGAACGCGATCAGCTTTGGTATTCAATTGAATTGTCATCTCTTGAACATAGTCTTTGCTCAACAGACCCACAAAGCGGTCTGAAGCGATCCATGAAGAGCTTTTATTTTTTATTTCATAAAGAACTAAGTCGTATTGGTTAGAGGTTACATCATTGATTGCTATGCAAATAACTGATTCTGAATTTGCTAATTTTTGAGAAGCAGGAATCTGTGCATAGAAATTGCCAACATTGTCTTGTTCCAGAGTGAAGAATTGCTGATTACAAGGATCCAAAATATCAAAGGCTTTTTGACTAGTCCCCCACTTCCGGACACCTTGGGGAGTCAAAATATCGTAGTTCGAGAGAGTTTTCAGCACAGCTAATTGAGGTCTTCGCAGAATCATATACGAATGAAAGGGAGTTGTAGTTTGATTATGATAATTGAAATTTCTGTGAATAAGCGTTAATGGAAGATTCATGCTGGTTAGGTTGCAAGAAGCTGCCTGGAGATTTGCATGTAAAGTGGGTGGGGTGTTGAGTTGATTGAATTCTAGGGAAGTAATAATCCGACCTTCACTTTCGGCATATCGATATGATGAGGAGAGATTTGTTGGTTTGTGAAGGTGAGTTTTAGTAATCATTGCTCCAGGAGCATACTTTTGGCCAGCCAAACTGTTGTGAATAGTGAAGCCAGGCGAGATAAATGAATTACCAGGCCCTCCAAATGATGTGAGAGCAATTGTTGAAATGAGATTCAAGGAATACGATGAATATAACTTTGACGAACCAGCGCTTTTTACACTCCAACAATAATTATCCCAAATCCAAGGATTTTTAGAAGTTTCGTTTTTATTGTTCTGGCATCCACCAATTCCCATTTCACAATCTGCGCCGCAAATTTGTTGAAAGTATCCACAATTGGACACTGTATTCCAATTATCCAAACTATATTTCTCCAATGGATCGAGACCAAAAATTGACCAAGTACAATCAATCTGATGATCTTCAGCAAAAATGGAGAATTTTTGCTTTTCAGCATTAAAAACTCGCTCAATGAAGGTAAGCTCTATAGGTTTATGGTCTCTCATGGTTTTAACAATAAACTGACCAGCTAAATTTGTGGATTGACAAGATCCATCTTTTGATAGATACTCTTCTAATCCGCAAGCAGAATCCTTTTCCTCGCAGTAGGCTATACCGGCTGAGACCTTGATAATCATTGGAGGTTCACACTTTTGTTGACAAGAATTATCCGGATAAAGGTAATCTGAGCAGGCATTTTTACAATAAAAGACTCCAGCTGTCTTCTCGCTTTTCAAAGGCAATTTACACTCAGAAGCACAGGAATCATCAGGATAGATATAAGAATCAGCTGCGCAGGGACTTTCACAGTATTCAATCGCGTTGACTGTGTTCACTTTAAGAGGAGGCTCACATCCTCCAGCATTGCAAGAGGCTGTTCTCTGGGTTCTCAAGGGCACTTCACATTGCATCGGAACACAAGAACCATCAGGATAGATAATGCCCTCACAGGTATTTCCACAATATTTAATACCATGTTTATTCTCTTCAACTAAAGGAAATGGACATTCTGCAATGCAATTATTATTAGGATAAATCCACTCAGCACAGCTATTTTGACAATATTGAATTCCATTTTTGTTTTCTTCGATTAAAGGAGTTGGACATTTATCAAGGCAATCTCCTTCAGGATAAATAAAGCCAGCACAGACATTTTGACAATATTTAATGCCATTTTTCTCTTCTTCAAGTAAAGGAGATGGACATTTATCAAGGCAATCTCCTTCAGGATAAATGAAGCCAACACAATTATTTTGACAGTATTTAATGTCATTTTTGTTCTCTTCGATTAAAGGAGCTGGACATTTATCAATGCAATCTCCTTCAGGATATATAAAGCCAAGACAATTATTTTGACAGTACTTAACTCCATCAATCTTCTCCTGAACAAGCGGAGACGGACATTCAACAAGACAATCCTTGTCAGGATAGATAAAGCCTGCACAATTGTTTTGACAATATTTGTTTCCATTTATATTCTCCTCCCTGAGTGGAGATGGACATTTATCAAGGCAATCTCCTTCAGGATAAATAAAACCAGCACAATTATTTCGACAATATTTGACTCCATTAGTGTTCTCCTGCACAAGCGGAGATGAGCAATCAGAAATGCAATCACTGTTGGGATAAATATAGCCAGCACAGGTATTTCGACAATATTTTATACCATTTTTCAGTTCTTCAATGAGAGGAGATGAGCATTCGCCAGCGCAAAAATTCTCATCAGGATAAAGATAGTCGTCTGTGGCACAGCTGCTTTTACAATACTTCATACCATCTATTTCATCTCTGACAAGAGGAGATTCGCATTCTGCAAGACAAGAACCATCTGGATAGAGATAATCTTCGCAAGAATTCTTCAGACAATATTGGACTCCAGCTATTTTCTTGATTTCCATGGGGGCTTCGCATCTTGTAATACAAGAGCTATTTGGATACAGATATCCACTACTGCAAGGATTTGTACAGAATAAAATTCCACCGACAGTGACAGCGTTCAGAGGAGGTTGACATTGAGGAAGACAGGAAACATCAGGATAAATATAGTCACTTGGACAATGACTTGCGCAGTATTGTCCATCAACTCCGTTCACAGTAACAAGAAAACAATTTGTAACACAAGTACTGTCCGGCCACAGGAAATTATTTGTTCCTGCACAGGGATTATAACAAGATTTTATGCCATCAGCTGTCAACTTATTCAATAATGGTGCTGGACAAGTGGATAAGCAGGAATTGTTTGAGTAAAGGTATTTGGTACAGGCTGAACAAGTTTTGACGAGACCTGCCCAGCTTCCTGGCTGCAAAGGAGCAGGACAATCAACTTGGCAAGTGTTATCAGGATGCAAGTACTCAGCAGCAGATTTGCAAGGAACTGAACAAAGCCCATCAGAGCTCAAGACGAGAGGGGAATTACATGAAGCGCTGCATGCATTATTGTACTCTAACAAAATTGGCTGATTCGCTTTAGTGCATTTTTTATTGCAGATATATCCAGTGGTGGGAGTAAAAGGAGCCACACAATTGGCCATACAGGTTCCGTTAGGATAGAAATAATAGGGAGAGTTGCAAGAAGTACATTCGGCATAAGATTCTCCAGTACAGACTTTGCAGTAGGGAGCACAAGGAACGCAGCCTCGATTATTGTCCCAGAAAAAGCTGTAGCCACACGGAAAGTTGATGGTCTCAGAATATTGAGAAGCATTTTTAAAGAGATAAAGTGTGAGATTTCTGAATCCTATGGATCTCTCCGTAGTTTCGTAAGGCAGGATATTAACAAATTTGAGAGTAAGGCTTTTCCCATTTTGACTAGCGCTAATATCTGCAAGCTCAATTCTAATCTTGACATTTTGATATCCAATCATGGTGTTTATTAATACGCCATCACGATCAACAAATGGATTGCAGATTTGAGTGCCACTTATTTTATCAGATTGCTTGACCCCGTTGATATAAACATCAAATAGTGAGCCTGTATCTGTATAGATGCCTGTAGCTTTCATAAATAGATATGCATCAAATCTCAAAATTGCTAAACTTGGGAAGTTTTCAAAGACTCGATATTCTTTTTGAAAATACTCATTCAGAGGAACACTTCCGCTTGGTCCCAAAATATTTGGACCGCCCAGGACTTGTAATGTAGTTTTCGGAGTCCAACAATAAGTTGGCGTTGTAAATGAGTGGTCGCATGATGGACAAACAGCATTGGAGACTGACCACGTAGCTGCTTGGGAACTGAATTCTGTGATATCATTGCTCTCAAGATCGATGATCATGTTGTCTAAAAAAGAGGAGATGATGGAGTGAACAAATAGAAAGATTCTTATACCTGTAACAATACCACTTAGGCAAAGTGGGATCAAAATTAAGAATAGAAGAGCAAACATTTTTTTATGAAAAGTTTTATAAAATTTCTATGGTCTTTGAGGTGTTTAATCCATTCACGGGAGAGCAATTAAAATTAACTTTTGAGGTTCTCAATTCTAGGGTGCTTAGTTTGATGATATTGCGAAGAACTTACCTAAAAACAGGGGCAATTTTAAACCAGGGTGGTCAGATCCTCGAAAATCACGAAAAGAGAGTGTGGTTGGAAATAATTCTCAATTGGGAATTTTTTGGAGAGTTCATGGAAATATTGAGATTGAGAGTAAGCCATTAAGGTGTGATTTCCCATGTAATGCTTTCTTCAAAACAATCCCCTCAATTGTTAATGTTGAAAGTTGATGGAGAATTCTTTTTTTCTTCTTCTTCTTCTTGAAAATCAATTGTCAAAGGAGAAGATGGTTCTTTTGTAGAATCAGTCTTTATGCCATAGATTGATCTTTTCCGTCTGGTACGAGTAGGAAATAGAGGTGAGAATTGAAATTCCAATATAGATCATAACAATGAAAGCTTATGCGCTTAGCTTCAGTTTTTGTAAGTATACCCTTCCAACAGAGAGCTTCTCTGTGATAATAAGATGATTGGAACAGATTCTGGATGATGATAGAGTGAACTTCAAGAGCTTTATGGTTTGTTTGAGAGACGTTGGATTCAATTAAAAATTTTTTCACAAATAAAATTTTCTTTTTCTCACAAATTTATGGCCTTGTTTATTCTCACCTTTGCTCATATCACAAATCAAATTTGAATCAGGGACTTTGGGCATAGATAACAGCCGAAATTTGGCATTTTTAGCAATATCTGGGGTCTTTAGGAGAATAAAAATTATTGATTTGATTTAATTCTCCACATGGAATTCAAAGGTACAGTGCGGATTTGACAAGTCAATTTGGCTTTGAAGCCTTGAGTCTCCTTTAGCTTCATCTCTAACCTGAGCCTCATATGTTTCCTGAGAATCTCAGCTTTTCAAGCCTCATATGAGGCTTATAAAGGTTGGTATAAAGCGTTATTTATCATGGAAAAATATTCAGGAAGAGATGATTTAGGCCTCATTAGAAATTTAGGGTTGTTTGAAACAGTGCTATCTGGTTTGGGAAAATTTTTCAGAATATCAAATTTCAGAATAAAAATTTTTTGGATTTTGATTTAATTCTCCATCAATGCATTTCAAAGGTACAGTGCGGATTTTAACGTTAAATTTGACTTTGAAGTCTTGAGTCTCCTTTGGCTTAATAGCTATCTCAGCCTCTAAGGTTCTCGAGGATCTCAGCTTTTCAAACCTTGTATGAGGGTTTGGAAAAATATTTCAGAAAATCAAATTTTTCTCAAGAGTTTTGATTTGATTAAATTAGGGACATGGAAATCAAACGTACAGTGGATTTGACGAAGGAAATTTGACTTTGAACCCTTGAGTCTCCTTTAACATAATAGCTACCAAACGTCTTATGTTTCCTGAGAATCTCAGCTTTTCAAGCCTTGTATAAGACCTCCATAAAGTTTCTATAATGCCGTTATCTGGAAGGAAAAAGTATTTCGGAAGAGACAATTTGGGCCTCATTAGAGGTTTTCAAACAATATTTCGTGGATTGGAAATTTTTTAGAACTTCAAGAGAGATCTCTGATTTTTTATTAATTCAAAAGGTACAGTGCGGATTTGACCTCTCAAATGAGGCTTCAAAAACTAAGAAATTTAGGTAGATATTGCACCAAATTCAAACCCAAATTGTTATTTTTCTCAAATAAACAAATCATTTTGCCAAATATTGTCTCTCAAGTATGAGTGTCAAAATGAGGTCTCAAAAAGCTGAGATTTCTCTGGAACTTAGTAGGACCGATATACGGGAAAAATTCCACTCAATACTGTTCCATCATTAAATCTTCTGGGTATGCAAGTCTCTGAGTGAGGATTCAAAAGCTGAGATTTCCATGGAACTTAGACACTTCAATTGAGCCAAAGGAAATTATTCATAATAATCTCTACCAAATAACAGAAAACTTCACAGTGGCTTTTCAAAGAAAGAAATAATAAATACCAGATATTTACATATAAACATGAAAGAGTACAACAAATAAGAAAAACGCGAGAAAATCGATATCATTTTAGAGAGGGTCAATACCAAGAGTGTTTGAGGACGCTTGGAGATAGCGAAATAGAAGTCAAATTTGGTAAGAATCTAGAGACTCAACCTTCATGATTTCTGAAAACGATGAAGTCTGACAATATTTCTCGAATAGTTGATAAAAAGGTGACATCAATTTAATATTGTACAGAGTATTAGCTGCAATCGTGTTATCCCTAAAGATATCAACCACAATTCCATCGAGGTGTTGGCCTTGCGCCAATTCATGCAATATTCTCAAATTCGTTGAATTAAACAAAATAGGCTCAACTTTAGATAGCGGGCTAGGTAATAGCTCAGACTTTACATTTCCTTCTCCAAATCTTTCGTAATCTGTCAGGTTTTTCAAGCCACCATTACTCCAACTCTGGATTGACGTACCATCAATGAAAGGTAGGATTTTCAAACTGGTTTTCGAAGCTTGGAAAGTCAAACTCACTAATATATGACTTGTCTTACGGTTGATCAGCATTGTCTTGAACTGGGAAACTGTTAATATGACTTTGTCTGGTGTTAGAGCCTCCATCAACCCCAAAAACATCTCTTCATCTGAAAATCCAGGTTTATAGTGAAAACCCCATTTAGTGGACCGGGAAGCTTTCTTTCCTTGGCTTTTTGGAGAAGAAATGCGTTCTGTTGTCGTTTCCGTTTTAAGCTGGATTTCTGACATTTTCGAGAATTTTTTTTGAAGAATTTTAATTAAAATTTTATTGATGCAGACTCTTTTGAGGAAATTTCACGCTTCAGGTCCCGACAGCCCAAAATATTTTGAATTTTAAATTCGAATAACAATAAGAAATATTCAACAACTCTTCAGAGAGTGATGGAAGCTCATAGAGTTGTTCATAGTGTACCTTGTAGACCTATTCCTGAATGCTTCTCTGAAAGTAAGAAGCTAAGAAGATGGACTTTCTTTTATGTCGATCCCCCACGTCATACGACTATTGAAGAACAGCTTCAATCACACCCCCGCTCTCACTTAGGACGCTTCAAACGTTGTACATTAATGGAAAAAGTTGACGACTGTGGCATATGCCATGCAGAAAAAGAGATAGTTCTCAGTTTGAAAAGGGGCTTCAGCTTGAAGTTTTTGCAAGGATTCAGCTTCATCCAAGAAAATACAATTCAAGAATGGACCTCCAAGGATTCCATAGAGGAATTTTTTAAAAGAACAAAAGGACATTTTGTCCCATTAGGACAACAACCAGCGCCAGTTTATCCAATTTTTTTCGCCAACATTTTTACACCTTGGTTTAACTCGTTCACTTCTTGTGGCGCAACAGAGGATCAAATTATAAATTGTTTGCTGGCAGTCACAAAGATTTCAGGATTTTGTGAGATTTGGTAAGCAAACTTTACTTTTTTCCTCGCTTTCTTAAAAAATCAAAATAGCTCAAAGCCGGTGTTTCATGGCACTTGTCAGGGATGCAGCAAAGGAGGCAACCAGTTTAGTAATGATTTAAATCTTTGTTACACCGATTTGGACAACCAATCCACAGCTATTTCAGATTCACCTAAGGAGAATGAGAATCAAGAAAAATTGAATAAAATATGTGGTCTTTCTCAGAGCATTATAATCCCCCAGGGAAAAAAAGAAATCCCAACAATGGATATTGAAGAGAACGACGAGAAAATCAGGATAGATGGAACAATTACTGAGGAAGAGGAGGAGGAGGAGGAGGAGAAGAATAAACAGAAAGAGAGAGTCAAAACCTCTGATACGGCATCTACGGAAGAGAATAAACAGGAGGGGACAGAACTTCGAACATCTAGTAGAACTCCCAAAGCCAATCCTATTTTTGCTAGGGATTTCTATGTTGGTGGACAACGCGAGTATGAAAGGTTGGGTAAGAAAATAGGGAAATCTGGTGCTGGAAAAATTTCCCAGAACAAGAGATCACCTATACTGAGAATGAACTGATGTTGTTGTTGTTCTTTTTGTTGTATTTTATAATCTAAAATATAATAAAATTAGACAAGAATAGAAAAATAAAATTTATTGAAGAAGTATGAATTCTATTACATAACTTAAACAATCTTAAAGTAAAAATTTCTTCATTTCGTGTGGTGTTTCACACAAGTTTTAACTATTCCCAAGAGACTTGAAGCAACTAATCAATTTGATTGGAATTAATGCAAGTTGTTCAAAGTCAAATTTACTTGGTCAAATCTGCACTGTACCTTTCAATTCCATGTAGCATCCATTTAATCCAATGCTCTTGAGAAAAAATCTAATTTTCTGGTCTATACAAAGCTTGAAAAGGATGAGCGTTCCACAGAACGTAGCCGACATTGCATAGCCATTGAGCTAAAGGAGACTCAAGGCTTCAAAGCCTATTTTACTTGGTGTACCTTTGAATTTCATGCATTAATTTAATCTTTAATTCTCTTATCTTTTGAGAAAAAATTTGATGTTCTGAAAAATTTATACAAACACAGATAATACTGTATTAGACACACCCCCAAACCTCGAATGAGACCCCAATTGTCTCCTTTCAAATAACGCTTTATAAAAACTTTTCATACAAGGCTTTAAAAGCTGAGATACATAAGAGGCTGAGGTAGCTATTTGAGCCAAAGGAGACTCAAGATTTCAAAGCCGCGCTGTACCTTTAAATTCCATGCATTAAAAGGAGAATTTAAAAGAAGGATTTTTAAATTTCGGAGAAAGAGAGAAATTTTTTTGCGAATTTCAACTTCCCATTTTAATCTTGAAAAAGAAGAGAATAGGAAAGGTAAAATTAGCAAAAAATCAAAAAATTAATTCAACTTAAAGAGAGCTCAAAATATTAGAAAATATCGAAGTTTAATTGGAAAAGTTGATATAGATAATAAAGCGGGAGGAACAATTGAAAGAGGTTTAGCATATTTGCAAAGAAGAGATTGGCAAATTTATTTTAAGAAAATAGTAGTTTAAGAATTTTGTGCTTCTCAAAACTTTTTAGGAGATTTCCCCCATAAACCACCTTCTCCGTCAGCCTCCAAACTATAATCGCCTCTCTTCACTTCACTTCCCAATTTGTTTTGGCTCAGATAGAGACATTTTCTTCTAAAAAATATAGACAAAAATATTAAGGTTACTTGTCTTTCTGTCAAGCCCAAACTCGTAAAATTTAACAGCACCTTAGTGAAGCCTTGGAGTGAGGCAAAACAGTTTTCGCGGAACTCATCACATTGAAGCGGGAGGAGGAGAGATTTTGCATGGAGTTGATTGAAAAATAGCTGGCGAGGTATGAATAATTTTCTCTTGAGCATTTTCTTGAGCCGATTCTTTTTAAATGCCCTCCCCTTATGGTGAATCCCCGTTGGGATCTTTGTCGGGGGATGGTCCATTTGCGACCAATTTCATCCCCATGATAATATAATAGTTTTCGTTTGTATTAATTAGAAGAAATTACAAAATCATCAAATCCTCTGTTCATAAAGCAAATTAGCTCTTTTGTATTAATTAGAAGAATCATCAAATCCTCTTTTCATAAAGCAAATTAGCTCTTTTGTACTTTATGAGTCTCATACAGAGCTGAGCTTCTCAGGGATCATATGAGGCTGAGGTAGCTATTAAGTCAGGGGAGACTCAAGTGTCCAAAAGCCAAATTTACTTGGCCAAATCTGCACTGTACTTTTGAATTCAAGGTATGAATTTAATCTAATCAAGCTCTTGAGAAAAATTGGATATTCTTTCCAGATAATCTCATACAAGGTTTGAAGATTTTACACAGATAGTAACAATAAATGCATAGCTATTGCGCCAAAGGAGAGTCAAGGCTTCAAAGCCAAATTTAGGTGCTCAAATCCGCACTGTACCTTTGAATTCAAGGTATTAATTTAATCTTACAAAACCAAAAATCAAATATTTGACTTCCCAACTAAATTAATTAATTTGGTGACTTGTTATGACTTGTTATAACCTTGTGATGCCACCCAATATTTTAAGAAAAACTTCTAAATGTTGAAGTTGCTGCCAAAAATAACGTTTAGGACAGGGTTTTTTTCGATATGAACTTTTTTTCAAGAATTTTGGGGTCACTTCACAAAAAATTTTTTCATTAATTACAATTAAATCCACTTGTTATTATCTTAGAACTTAGAAAAATTTTCTAAATGTTGAAGTTGCTGTGTGGAGAAGTTTTTAGAGGGAGATGAAGAAGAGAAATTTGTTATTGTCTGAGAACTAATTCTGTAATCTGATTTGGACAAATAATTTGTTTTGTCTTTTTTAAAAAAACGAATTTATTTTAAAATCAGCTTGTTTTTATATAATTTTGAAATAGAGAGAAAAAAACAATTTTAAAAATGTCCTCCTCTTCTTGCTTCAATTCTGCTTTCATTTGTCGAATATGCGATAAAGACTTTGATCTTGGAGACCACCATCCTCAAATGCTGCCATGTGGGCACAGTTTCTGTGCTATGTGTGCCAAAGATATTCTTCTTCATTGTCCCTTGGATGACGATAAATGTCGGCAGTATGTGGAAGAATGGAAAGAAAGCCGAAATTTCCCTCCTAACTTTGCTCTCATATACGTCCTTAAGAGAAACTGTCTTCTTCATGACAAACGAAAGCAACTCATCTGTTTAGAAGATAAGACTGAAATTTGCATCTATTGCGCTAAATTTGGAGATCATAAAAAGCATAAAGTTATGTATGTTGAACCGGAAGGAGGAGTCTGTCTAACCCATCGTGAGAAAAACAAATGGTTTTGTTTTGAAAATCAGAAATTCATGTGTCGAACTTGTATTTATTTCGGTAAAATAACCACTGCCAAGAGGTTGGCAGAGTTAACAGCTGAAGAAAAAGAGGTTGTATCCAAGATAGAGCCTCCTTACCAAAAAACCCATGAATTTAAATTTCCTTAATTTCCATCATAATTTCGTCGTATATTAAAACATTTGATTGGTTTGAAATTGGTGACGTTCATATATTTTATGAAGAGAGAAGATTTTCTTTCCCCTACAATCATTCACAAAAAGAAGAGAAAAAAAATATTCAATTCAAAAAAGCAAAATTAATTTTATCGAAAAAATTAGGTTTTAAAAAAAAAGAATTTTGGTAGAGAGTTTTCATGGAGGATCTTGTCGACTCATAAAGCTCTGCGAAAGTCAGAAATTGACTTTCAACCATTAATTTGATTTTGAAGAAGAACGTCAAAATGTTGTTGATTCCTGCCAAAACTAAGCAATACAAATTTTATCGATGAGAAAATGCCTATCTGAAATTGGCTGAGGCTGCTAAGAAACAGAAGATTCATTTTATATTAACCGTATTCTATTTTATCTATCCCGTACACTAAATCCCTTCTTTCAAAATAAAAAGCTGAAAAAGCTTTACCCCCAAAAATCCCTTTCTCTTTCTCAATCTTCATTAATTCAATATTTTTCTCTCTCTCTCTCTTCTTAGAACTTGGAAATTCTTTCTTTAATAACAAAATTTTTTTGTTCATAAAATTATAAGAAAACAACGAAAATTTTGTTTCTTTAAAAGAGAGGTTTTACACAAATGTTGAGCGATTTAGTTTGAATACTGAAAGACAAAGGATTGACAAATCACTCAAATACATATAAGATTGGAAAACATGGGCTGAGACATAAAGGAAGCTCCCAAGTGAGAAATTTACTTGATGGAGAAATCTGTTTCAAGAGAAAAAGGTCAAAATATTGACAATTCTTGCCAAAACTAATCAAGAATTTCCATTTGAAAAAGTTTTTTTGGAAATGGAAAATTTTCAAGAAATCCCCCAATAAAAAATATTTTTAATCAAAATCGGCTATTTGAGAGAATGTGAAATTTCTTCTAATTCTGTGTCTCATAGGAGGCTTTGAAAAAATGAGATTTGCATAGAACGTAGCAGACATGCATAGCTATTGCGCCAAAGGAGAGTCAAGACTTCAAAACCAAAATAACTTGATCAAATCCGCACTGTACCTCTGGATTATGAGTTTTTATACAAAGCTGAGATTTG
>PJTO01000210.1_pt1 | contig 49082 bp, 42 predicted proteins | sample 1512101 | NCBI WGS metagenome assembly PJTO01 (sample SAMN08177690, study PRJNA422409) | Soil metagenome, whole genome shotgun sequencing project.
AATGGAGAGATCGTGGGCATTGCCATGGACGACAACATGCGCAAGGAACTCTGCATCGAAGCTTTCGAGAACGCCTGCAGGGCAAGAAAGGCACGTGGCATGATCTACCACAGCGATCGAGGCGGCAGCTTCCATCACTTTTGAAAAAATGTCTTATGAATATTTCCCCTTTTACTTGCACAGCATACTCACTATCTAGTGGAAAACTTGGCGAAAAAGCGGGGAAGATCAAGGATGAGTGAGCGGCAGGGATCGGTATGCAGCAGCGACAGCACAGAGATTACTGGAAGGCCGGACATCGACGAGGCCAACCTTCGGACCGTTTTTTCAGGCTGCTCGGATATTATCTTTCACAGCTTCCACACAGACAGCAGCCTTTCTGCTGTCTGTGTTTTTTGCGTAGGTTTATCCGATGCCGAACGGATTGAGAGACAAGTGCTTAAACCATTGGCCGAGGCTGGCGGCGGCTCTACGACAGTATCCTCAAGCCGGCTTGTATGCACCCTTGAGGAGGCTTCACACGCGATTTTGAATGGTTTTGCCCTGTTGCTGGTGGAAGGCGAGCCTAACGGCACAATCTATGCCCTCTCCAAAAATATAGGCCGAACTACTGAAGAGCCAGCCGCGGAATCTACGGTTCGGGGCGCTCGAGACGGCTTTACGGAAGCGCTGGAGAGCAATCTGGCGCTGCTGCGGATGAGGCTGAAAATACCGGAATTCAAATCTAAAACGATAACTATAGGCGAATATACGAACACCAAGGTGACTCTGGCTTATGTGGAGGGGATTATTGCACCTGAGCTTGTACAGGAAGCCGAGCAGCGGCTTGGCCGCTTAAAAATCGACTCTGTGCTGGAGAGCCATACCATCGAGGAAGGCATTATCGATGAGCCCTTCTCTCCTTTTCCGCAAATGCTGGCTACGGAACGTCCCGACGTGGTTGTCTCCAATCTGCTGGAGGGTCGTTTTGTCATTCTGGTGGACGGAACCCCCTTCAGCCTGGTTGCGCCCATCACCTTATCCTCTATGCTGCAATCGCCAGAGGATTATTACCAGAGCATCTACATTAGCATGGCCATTCGATGGATGCGTTACATTTTTTACATCATGTCGTTATTGCTGCCATCGGCCTATGTCGCGATTACGACCTTTCATCAAGAGATGATTCCGACCGTATTGCTGCTGAGCATAGCCAGAGCCCGTGAGGAAATTCCATTTCCCGCGCTTATCGAGGCGCTGATTATGGAAGTCTCGTTTGAAGCGTTGAGGGAGGCGGGAGTGCGCTTGCCCAAACAGATCGGCTCCGCCGTCAGCATCGTCGGCGCCCTCATTATCGGACAAGCCGCAACCTCGGCCGGCATTGTATCGGCTCCCATGATTATTATCGTGGCCATGACCGGCATTGCTTCTTTTATGGTTCCGCGCTATTCGGCCAGTATTTCCACCCGTCTGCTCCGGTTTCCGATGATGCTGCTTGCTGGCACGCTGGGACTGACGGGCATCATACTGGGCATTATTCTGCTCGTTATCCACTTGAGCAGTCTGCGTTCATTTGGTAAGCCTTACCTCTCGCCAATTGCCCCCACTTCGGCCAAGCGGCTTAGAGGTGTGTGGCGGCATACCATGCCATGGAGTAAGTCGCGTTAAGATACAAAGGAGTTTTCGCTTATGCTTCCCGACAAAGGAAAAATATCGGCAATCCAGCTCGCGATTATGATTTTTCCGGCTATTTTGGCAACCGCTATTTTATCCGTTCCAAGTCTTACGATGCATTACGCGGGTCATGATATGTGGCTGTCGCCTATTTGGGGCTCCATTGTGGGATTGACGACGATTGGTGTATCGCTAGGCTTAAGCTCCCTCTATCCCGGAAAGACGATCATCCAATCCAGCTTGCAAATCCTAGGCTGGCTGCCGGGGAAGCTGATTGGTCTGGTCTTTTTAATCTTTTTGCCTCATCTCATCGGGCTGATTACTCGGGTATATGGCGAGTTTATTTCCAGCAACGCATTGCCAGAAACACCGCTTGTTGTCATTATGGGCACGATGATTGCGGTTTGCGCTTTGAATGTCAGACTCGGCATTGAAGTGATGGGCAGAACCTCGCAAATTTTTGTTGCCCTACTGGCGTTCCTTTTGTGCTTGATCTTTTTCCTACTGATCGGCGAGCTGAACCCGGAGGAACTGCTGCCCTTTATGGAGAACGGCTTGCTCCCTTCACTCAAGGGGTCAGTCGCCCCGGCTGCCTGGTTTAGCGAATACTTGGTGCTGGCCTTCCTTCTTCCATTTGTTAATAAGAAGAAAAACATTGCTCCCATTATGCTGACTTCGCTCGTAATCACAACAATAATCATGGTGGTAACCAATCTGTTTTGTCTCTTCCTGCTGGGAGATCTTACGAGCAGCTTTGCCTATCCCGTCATGATCGCGGCGCGGTATATTACCATCGCCGATTTTTTGCAGCACATTGAGGCGATTGTCATTGCCATTTGGATCTTGGGCATCTTCGTTAAAATATCTGTCTTTCTCTATATCTTCGCGATCACAGCGGCGCAATGGCTCGGCTTGAGCAGCTACAAACCGCTTGTGTTCCCGCTATCGTATGTATGCATGGGTTATACCTATTGGGTCGTGTCCGATCGGCCCGGAGCCGCCAGCCTTGTCGGCACTTCGGCGAACGCGTACACCTTGCTCATTTTGACGGTGCTGCCCACAGCCCTTTACATCATGGCGCTTCTGAAAAAAAAGTGGGGCCAGAGAAACAAAGCTGATCAAAAAAGGAGCTGAAGAACATGAAGCCCAGGGCCATCCGATGCTGCACCGCTTTTTTTCTTCCGCTTTTGTGCAGCGTTCTGTTATCCGGCTGCTGGGATCGAACGGAAATCAACGATCTTGCGATTGTTCTGGCTACCGGCATTGACTACACCAACCCAAATGTGCAACTGACCGCCCAAATCTTTATCCCGCGTAAAAGCGGAAGCAACAGCAGCACCGGAAGCTCGGAAAGCAGTCCAAGCGGAGTAACCATGACGCGCACAGCGAAGGGCAGCACCATTGCGGAGGCCTTGAATCGTCTGCAAAGAAAGGTGTCGCGAAAGATGTTCTGGGGGCATTGCGAGGTTATTGTCATCAGCGAGCAGGCCGGAAAGCAGGGATTGCGGGAGTATATCGATTTTCTTCTCCGCTACCCCCAGTTTCGGGAGCATGCTTATGTATTCAGCAGCGGCGGCGATGCCAAGGAGGTGCTGGCGCTGATGGATCCACTGGAGAGAAGCTCGGCGGAATCCCTGCGCGAGATGGCTAATCTGGGGTTGGGCTCACGCGTGACGCTGCTGGAGCTTTCTCAAGCCATTTCCAGCCCTAGCAGCGCCGTTATTTTGTCACGTATGCTCATCTCACCCGCAGACCCCGAACAAAAAAAGCTCATGACGACTCCTCATGCCAAAGGGATCAGCCTGTTTAAGGACGGCTACTATGTAAAAACCGCTTTGGAGCCGGTAAGCGTAGGCGTGCTTTTGCTTTGCAACGAATTAAACAACTTTATCATGCCCGTAGAAGTGGAGCAAGTTAAAGGAGTCTTTTCCATCCGGATGAATGAGGCCAAAACCATGCTAACGCCACGCATTAGAAACGGGGAATGGAGCATGGGCATTCACATTAAAACCGATGGTGAGGTGGTGCTGAATACAACCAACTTCGATTTGGCTAATCCCGTCCTTCTAGCCAAGGTGGAGAAGGCGTGGCTGAACCGCCTCAAGGAGCTTGCGGAGCAAGCTCTCCAGCTTGCCCAGCAAGAGCTGTCAGCGGACATTTACAAATTCGCCAACAAGTTCCGCCGTTACTATCCCGGATTGTGGAAGCAGAATCAGCAGGACTGGCCGAGCATGTACCGGAATATGAAAGTGGAGATTACAGGGGAGGTCATCATTACGGATACAGGCAAATCGATTGAACCCCAAGGCATCCCGGATCGAGCGGAGAATTAGTCTACGGAGGCTTTATATGCAGAAGGAGAGTTGACATGAGGTTTTTTTATACGATCGGTATTCTTGCGATAACGATTTCCATTATATTGGGGGAGTGGCGAGGCAGCAGCAAAAAGGTGCGGGCAATCACGACAGGAATTACCCTGGCGGCGACCCTTCTTGCGCTGCTGCTCCTCATCCATCCCGGCTTGCCCGGGCCTACCCAAATGACAAAGCTGCTTTTCGGAAAGCTGGATAAAATGATGAAATAAGCATATCAGACGTGGCTTGGAACATGTCTTTTAATAGGTAAGCTGTAATGCCATTCACAGGGCTTATAACAGGAGACTTATAGACGGAATCATGATCTGCACTGTATCTGTGTTGTCTGTCACCGTTTTCAGATCGGAGTTTCCGCCTTCTCACTGCGCTGATTGCCGTTGTATATGCAATGCCATACAACCAAGCATTTAACGATGTACCTAGCTGAAATTGCCTTCTTTTTCGTATGCTTTAGGGCCATAACGTTAAATCTGTGATATTTGTGACAGCACTAAAAGCTACAGCGTGAAGTCGTTGTTATCCCAATTCGGTGCGCAAAGAACGGATTGTCAAAAACTTTGACATTTTCGATTTTAAGTTGAGCGGATGATATGCAGAAGTCTATCATTTGTTAGCATAAAATTATGCTATGATAGAAACGAAAATCGATCGAGAAGGGCAGGGGGAAGACTTGCCGACGATCTCCAGAGTGCGCGCCAAGCTGTTCGGATGGCCGGCAAGACGAATGGAGCGGAAGCTGTTCATCGTTTTTTTGTTTCTTGTGCTGCTGCCGGTTGGGCTGATCGGATACATATCTGCCGAACGGTACGCCGATTCGATCGAAGCGAATACGGTCAGCTACGTATCCGAGCTGTCCGATGCGATGGTCTCCAAGCTGGACGACTACATTCAGGATATGAAGAAAATCTCGATCATCCCTTCGTATTTGAACGAGATTCGCGCCGGACTGAAGCGTTCGAACGCTTTTTACGCGTTGCGAGCCGAGGAGGAGCCGGCCGCTTCCGCAGCCCCGGACAGTATTTTGCCGGAGGAGGAGCTGCTGCGGCTCGCGATTCAGCGCGAAGCGGAGAGCAGCATCTACTTCATGAACAATATTAAGCAAGGGACCAACTCCGTCTATTTGTTCGACCGGTACGGTCATTCCTACTTCGCGCTCAAATCGGGCGGAGTTCGCAGCGACCTCGAGGAGATGTACCCGCAGTGGAAGGAGCTGGCGCAGGAGGGACACGGCTATCCGGTTCTCGTCAGCACGCAGGAAGTGTCGGGACGGACGAGCAACGCCCGATACGTGTTCACGGTTGCGAGGGAAATCATCGACACCTCCTTCGAATCGCTCGGCATGATCGCCGTTGACGCGAACGTTACGGTCATTGAAAATATCGTGCGCGACTTGGACAAGACGACTCTGGGAACGACGTTTATCGTCGACGAGCGCGGGCGGGTCATTTTCGACAGTGCCAAGCAATATTTGACTCAACCGTTTCCGTACGCGGACTTGCTGGAGCAGGCGTCCGGCTTGGAGGGCAGCTTTCATGCCGTCGTCGACGGACGGCCGATGCTGACGATCTACAAGCAGTCGGAAGAGACCGGGTGGAAAATGATTATTACGGTGCCTAAGCGCGAGTTGATGGCAGTCGCCGTTCAGACGCGCAATCTGACGCTCGCAACGACGCTGGGTGCGGCGCTGCTCGCTCTGCTCGTCTCGCTCGTGTTCATCATTGCATTGACGAGGCCGCTGCGTTCGCTAGTACGGCTGATGAAGATCGTTCAGTCCGGCAATCTGGACGTGACGTTCCCGGTTCGCCGACCGGACGAGACGGGGCTGGTCGGTAGCGCGTTTAACCGGATGCTGCATCGCGTCCGGACGCTGATCGACGACGTCTACGAGGCCGGTCAACAGAACAAGGAAGCGGAGCTCAAGGCGCTGCAAAATCAGATTAATCCGCATTTTATCTACAACACCCTCGAAACGATCCGGATGACCGCAGTTATGAACGACGATACGGAAGTGAGCGATATGACGCGTCTGCTTGGCAAGCTGCTGAGATACAGCATCGGCGGCATGGAGACGGTTCCCGTCACAAAGGAGCTTGAGCATCTGAAGCTGTACGTCGAGCTGATGAACTACCGTTACGGCAACCGGTTTACGCTGACGCTGCCGGCTGAGCCGTTCGACGGCAATCTGCCGGCTATGAAGCTGCTTTTTCAGCCGATCGTCGAAAATTCGGTGTACCACGGGCTGGAGGGCGACAAGCCGACGATGCATATAAGCATCCACTACGAGCAGGACGGGCAGGAGCATCGGTTCATTATTTCCGATAACGGCGCGGGCATGAGCGGGGAAGCGCTCGAGCAGTTAAGGAGCAAGCTGGATGCGCTGCAATGGAGCCGAACGTCCTCGGACGGCGAAGAGGACGATCCCCACGGCATTGGACTGCGCAACGTGCACGAACGGTTGAGGCTGCGCTACGGGGAGAAATACGGATTGCAGGTGGATGCGGAGGCGGGAGCGGGGACGAGCGTGACGGTAAGATTTCCTGTATAAGCTTTGTTTTCGTTGGTTCAACTTGCATGGAAAGGGGACGATGTTATGAAAATCGCGGTCGTGGACGACGAGGAGCGGATTCGCGGCGGGCTGGCGAAGCTGATCAAGCAGGCGGGGGAGCGCTACGAAGTGGCGGCCGTATGCTCGGGAGCGGCGGATTTGTTCGAGAAGATCGAGGCGGGCGTCATACCCGAACTCGTTATAACGGACATCAAGATGCCGGGCATGAACGGCCTTGATCTGATCGACAAGCTGCGAAGAGAGATTCCCGGGATAAAATGCGCGGTCATCAGCGGGTTCGACGATTTCGCGTTTGCCAAACAGGCGATGCGCTACGGCGTGGAAGATTATTTGCTTAAGCCGGTCGATCCGCGTGAGCTGTCCGAGATGCTCGCACGCATGCAGGCGGCGATCGAGGAGGAGGACAGGCGAAGTTCGGCCGAGTTCGAGAAGCGGCTGCGGCTGCTGCTCGTGCCGGATGAAGGGGCGATGCCCGGACAGTTCCGGGAAGAAGCCGCGAAGGAGCTGCAGCATCATCGGCTGTTTCGCGATGCTTATGCGGTCGTACGCGTGAGGACCGAGCCGGTCGCGCCGCTCAAGGAGCTGCACGACGCGTTGTCGGCGATCGGCCGGTCGTGGACGGCGTTCGAATTCGGCGGCGGGATGACGGTCATCGTCTCGATCCGGCTGTCCGATCATTACGATACGATTCGGGAGCAAGGGCAGACGATGATGCAGCGAATGTCTGCTCTGCGCCATGTGCGCGTCGGAGCCAGCGAGCCTTTCCGCGGGCCGATCTGGCTGCCGAAGGCGGCCGAGCAGGCGGAAACGGCGCTGCATCGCTCATGGTTCGAACCGGGCAGGCACGCTTTTGCGGATTTCCTGCATCTGGAGAAAGCTGCGGAGCCGGCCGCCCATCCGTTCGTTCTGTTCGATCGCGCGAGCCGAGCGGCGTTGTCGATATCGGATTGGGAGGGCGTGCACGATGCGCTGATCGGATGGTGGGGCGAGTGGATGCGGGCTTACCCGTCCTGGGAGGAGCTGCGGGAAGGCTGCGAGGGCGTCTTCGCGCTGCTTGGCGAGAAGGCGTCTTTCATTCCCCGCCGCTATGCGGACCGGCAAGCGTGCGCGGCCGCCTTCTTCGCCGCTGTTCACGAGAAGTTCCGCCGTCTGCGCGAGCAGAGGCAGGAAAGCCGCGTCGTTGAGACGGTCAAAGCATTTATCGCCAAACGTTACGCAGAAGAAATCGAGCTGTGCAAAATCGCGGAAGCGGTGTTCCTCACGCCGAGTTATTTGAGCAAATTGTTCAAGACGGAGACGGGGAAGACGATTACCGATTATCTTATCTTCGTGCGCATGGAGCGGGCGAAGGCGCTTCTTCGCGAGCGCCCGTCGCTGAAGACATACGAGGTCGGGGAACTCGTCGGCTACACGGACCCCGCCTACTTCAACAAAGCGTTCAAAAAAACCGCAGGCTGCACGCCCAAAGAGTTTCGGGACAGATTCCGGTGAACAACCAGGCGAAGAGTTAGGCGAAAATTATCTCAAAATAAGACAAGGAAAACAAACGTATTCCCTTAAATGGTTGAACGTTTCGAACTATAATGATAAGCGTGAAAGCGTTTCCTTATCGTCGGACATCTGCGGACGACATCCGAAAGGGGCAGAAAAGCCATGTTCAACCTTAGCTACAAAACGCAGAAATATTTCATCCTGTTCGGGTTTCTGACCCTCCCGTTGGCGTTGATGGCGGCCTTCTCGCTGTATCCCGCCGCGGCGCTGTTTTATTTCAGTCTCACCGACTGGGACGGGGTAGGGTTCGACCAGAAGTTTATCGGGCTGGCGAATTACAGGGACATCTTCTCCAACTCGGAAGTGTTCCGCGCCTTTCGCGCCAACGCTTATTACTTCATCGGCGGGCTCGTCCAGACGGCGGTCGCGATTTACTTTGCCGTCCTGCTGAACGGAAAGCTGAGAGGAAGGTACGTATTCCGGGTGCTTCTGTTTTTGCCGTACGTGCTGCACAGCGTGGCGACGGCGATCATGTTCAAAAACCTGTACCACGCGGAATACGGCTCGCTGAACGTCGTGCTGGAGGCGATCGGACTCGCGTCGTGGCAGCAGGCCTGGTTAGGCAATCCGGACATCGTCAACTTTTCGCTCGCGTTCATCTCGATGTGGAAATACTTCGGCTTATCCATGGTCATTTTCATCGGGGCGCTGCAGTCGATCCCGGAAGACCTGTACGAAGCCGCGGGCATCGACGGCGCATCGGGGTGGCAAAGCTTCCGCTTCATTACGCTGCCCAGTATCAGGCGCGTTATCGAGCTGATGCTGATTCTGACGCTGACCGGCTCGTTGGAGGCGTTCGATATCCCGTACATCATCATGCTCGGAGCGAATGGAACGTCTACGTTCGTCATCGAGACGGTAGATATGGCGTTCAAATATCAGAACTTTGGCAAGGCGTCGGCAATGGCGGTGCTGCTGCTGTTCATCGTCATGGTCCTCATCTTCGTCCAGCGTAAATTCATCTTTAAGGGGGAGGACGGACCATGAAACGGAACGAATCGGTCCTCGTTCGCGCTTTGAAGTTTATTTCTCTCACAATAGCGGTTCTGATCGTGCTGTTCCCGATCTATTCGGTCGTTGTCGGCGCGTTCAAGACGCAGGTCGAGTATTACCAATCGGGCCTGACTTTCCCGGATAACTGGCTGAATATCGACAACTTTGCCCGCGTTTTCGAGATCGGACGGCTTGGACTCGGCTTTCAAAATATCGCGATCGTGCTGCTGTTCTCGCTGGCCGGCAACGTGCTGATCGGAACGATGGTCGCGTACTGCCTGAGCCGGTTCGACTTCGCGCTTCGGAAGCCGATATTCGGATTGTATCTGTTCATTCAGGTCATTCCGCTCGTCACCACGCAGGTGGCCACGTTCGGCGTCGTTAAGGCGATCGGAGCGTACAACACGATATGGGCGCCCGTACTGCTCTACGTTGGAGCGGACGTGCTGCAAATTACGATCTACATGCAATTCATCAAAAGCGTGCCGCGCGATCTGGACGAGAGCGCTATGATCGAAGGAGCGTCGTATTTCAACATCTTCCGGTCAATCATCTTCCCGCTGCTCGGCCCGGCAACAGCGACGCTCATTATTCTGAAGACGATCTCGATCTACAACGACTTTTACATTCCGTTCCTCTACATGCCTTCGCGAAAGCTGAAAGTCGTGTCAACCGCCATTTACGATTTCGTCGGTCCGAACGCGGCGCAGCTTAACGTCATCTCGGCGGGAATTTTGCTGATCTTCATTCCGACCGTTATCGTGTTCCTGCTCATGCAGCGTTATATTTTCTCCGGCGTGGCGAACGGGGCGGTTAAGTAACGAGCTTCGCTAACGAATCGAATATGTGTTATGTTAACAAAAGTGAATTTGTTATCTATGCCTAACGATCGAAAGCGATGTGAACAAACGGATGTCCAGTAAAGTCACGATGCAGCAAATCGCTGATCATATCGGAGTATCGAAGTTCGCCGTGTCCAAGGCGTTGTCCGGAAAGTCAGGAGTCAGCCGGGATACGCGAGAGAAAATCATCCAGGCGGCGACGCAGCTCGGGTACTTCTCGCAGAAGCGGGCGAAGACGGCCGTTCTGAAAGCGCCGGCGGATACGTCGGCGCGGACCGGGGACAAAAATACGGTCATCGTGCTGATTCCGAATGTGCGGGAGCAGAACCGCCATTCCCTATACTGGGGCAGAATTATCGACGGCATTGCGGGCGCGCTGGAGGAGCGGCGACTCGGCATGATGATCGTCACCGAACATATTACCGATAATTTCGCGAAGCTGATCAATCCGGACGGCGTGCTCGGCCTGGTCGGTGTCGGGCTGATCTCGAACCAGCTGCTGCTGGAGATTCGCAATTTGGGTATTCCGTTCGTGCTCGTCGACCACGAGGACGCGCTGATCCCGTCGGACGCCCTTTTTATGAACAACTTCGAATGCGAGCGCAGGCTGACGAATTATTTGCTCGGCAACGGGCACCGTTCCTTCCAGTTCGTCGGCAGCGTTCGCTATGCTCGCAGCTTCTTCGACCGGTGGCTCGGGTTCCGCTCGATGTTGGAGGAGCAGGGTGTGGCTCATCAGCAGAATCCGGCGTTGCTGGAACTGGATGGCGAGAATCGGACGGAGCTGACAGAGCGGCTTGAGGTCATCGTGCGGGAGATGAAGGAGGCTGGCGTGTTGCCGACGGCGTTCGTCTGCGCCAACGATTCCCTGGCGTTCTGCGTCATGACCGCGCTGACGAAGGCGTGCGTGCGTGTGCCGGACGACTGCTCGGTGGCGGGCTTTGACAACCTCGACGAGGCGGCGCTGTCTACGCCGGCACTGAGCACGATTCATGTCAACAAGGAAGCGCTCGGCAAGCGCTCGGTAGACACCTTGTTATGGCGGATCGATCACCCGGACGGACCGAAGGAGAAAATATTGTTGTCGGGAGATTTCGTGCTGCGTCAGTCGACGGGGCTTGCTCCGATGTCGCGGACGGAAATGGGTTAACAAAATAAAGCTGCCTAAAAGAAAAAGAGGATCCGATCGAATGTCCGTCACCACTTCCTCGTAGAGCCCCCTTACCGGACTGTTATACCGACAAAGGGGGCTCTTTTTGTTTGTCACCTTATTTTAGTAATTTGTTAGCATAAAGTGCGACAATAAAAACAAATTGAGTACATTTCCATTGGGTGGAAATTCTATATAATAGAAAATGTAAGCGATAACAAAGCGAGCGGGACGACCTTTGTCGGATCACCGCAAAACCATTTCAAGTGGGGGGAGAACGAAAGATGAAGATGAAAAAAGTGTTCCCGACGGGGTTGACGTTCGTTCTGGCAGCCGGTCTTCTTGCCGCCTGCGGCGGCGGAAGCGGCAATTCGGGGACGCAGGCTTCTCCGAGCGCCAGTCCGAGCAAGAGCGTCAAAGCAAGCCCGAGTCAAGCGGCGGAGGAACTGGGTGGAAAACTCAAAGTGTTGACCCATCGGACCGATCTGCTGAACGACGGAACGCTCGACAGGTACGCCGAGAAGTTCAAGGAAAAGTATCCGAAAGCGGAAATCGAATACGAAGCGATGACGAACTACGCGCAAGACATCAAGGTGCGCTTGACGACGGGCGAAGCCGGGGACGTGAACATGCTCGACGCGTCGCTGCCGAACAGCGAGTTGGCCAACTACTACGAGCCGCTGCCGGACGAATTGACCCAGGACATGTATTTCGCGGACTTGAAGGCGCATGAAGGCAAGCGGTACGGTCTCGCGACGGGCGTCAACACTCAAGGCATAATTTACAATAAAAAGGCGTTTGCGCAAGCGGGCATCGACAACGCGCCGACGACGATCGACGAGTTCTACGCAGCGGCGCAGAAGCTGGAAGACGCCGGCATCATTCCGCTGTACATGAATTACGGAGCGCAGTGGCCGATCGGCAGCTGGGCGGAAGGCTCGGTCAAATACGTGGCCGGCGACATGCTCTATTTCGATCAGTTCGTGACGAAAGACGAAGTGTTCACGGTTGACGGACCTTGGGGCCAATTGATGAACATCGCCCGCAAGTTCGTTCAGGAGGGCTGGGTGGAAAAGGACCTTGCGACGAACAACTGGGAGATGTCTAAAGGCGAGGTGGCGTCCGGCAAGGCGGCGATGTATTTCCTCGGCAACTGGGCGATCCCGCAAGTCATCGGAGCGGGGGCGGCGTCAGAGGACATCGGCTTTTTCCCTCTCCCGTACGACAACAGCGGGAAGCTCAATGCACCGCTCGGCCCGGACTATTTTATCGGTGTAAGCAAAAACAGCAAAAATAAGGAGCTCGCATTCAAATATATCGAGTTTTTTGTGAAGGAATCCGGCTACATCGGCTCCAACGGCTTCATGCCCGTCGACAAAAATGCGGTCCCGGAAGTGCCGCAGTTGGCCGAATTCAAATCGCACAATCCGAATTTCCTCGAGGAGGTCGCCGGAGATCCGAAATTCAACGAAATCGCCAACAAAGCGGAAATTGACTTCTTCGGAGGCAAGTACATCCAAGAGCTGATCGTCGCCAAAGACCTGCAAGCCGCCTACGACGCGTTGAACAAAAAATGGGCGGCGGCTCGCAAAGCGCTCGGTTAGTGAACGCTTGTCGCTACGCCTTCGCGGGGCTGTCCCAAAGTGATTGGGGCAGCCTTGATTTATCTGCTCGAATTAAACTCCGAAGCGACTGAGTTGCCGATAGACCCGTCCGGCATACTTTTGCTCGGACGGGTCTATTCCAGTTTCTTTACTTCCGAAGGCAGAGAGCCTCCGTCATCAAATACGACAACGCGGCTTCGGCGCCGCAGTTAATGTTCGGGCCGTACGGAGTGAGACCGTCGCAGCAGCTTCCGTCCCGGCGATCGGCGACCGGCATGCGCAGGTCGTTGGCGCCGTAGAACCAGTCCCGGCACATATCGCGCAGAGCGCCGTAGCTGCAATGCTGCCCCTCTCCCAGGACGAATCCGTCTTCGAGCGCGGATCGGCCAAGCACGGCAGGGCGGCTGCTGCCGCGGTCCGCCGATGAATCGCCCGCGCCGTGTCCGCGCGCGCTGCCGACAAGCCGGGCGTCCTCGTGCTCGGCTAGCCGCTCGACAGCGGCCGCTTCCTCCAGCGCCAACGCCAGCTTGAACATCTCGAGCGGCTGCTGATCCCATCGACTGACCTCGCCCGAATCGTTGGTGCACCAGCCCTCATTCCCGATCGGCCGCAGCCATCCTTCTTCGGCGGTCATCGCTTCGACGAGGAACGCCAGACTCTCGATGCCAACCCGATACGTTTCCAGCCGCTTCGTGAACCGATACGTGCGAAGCATCGCCCACGGCAGAACGCCGTTGCTGTATGTCATCGCCGGCTCGAACCAGCGCCAGTCCGGCGCGGAGAAGTTGCGGTAAGCCTGGCAGAGCACCGCCTCCAGGCGCTCCAGATGGTGCCGCATCTCACTCTTCACGTCGAGCGGAAGGTCGATCGCGCCGTCGCGCGAAGCCTCTAGTACATGGGCGCAGGCGGCCATCGCGAACGCCTTGCCGCGCAGCGACTCGATTCGTCCGAACGTAGGCAGGCTGCGTTCGAAGATCGTTCGCGCCGTCTCGCGCCGAGGACCGTCCAGTCGAATCCAGGCATCGGCGCAAGCCCAGATCGACCGGCCTTGACAATCGTGGGAAATCTCCTCCGGTTCAAGGGTGCGATCGTAAGCGAAATTGTTCAGAAACCATCCGCCATCCTCTTGGGCCCACAGCATAAACGCAAGATACACATCGGCCAACCTGCCCAGCTCCGCTACATTTTCCACTCCGATCGTCCGCTCTCCGAAGCTTAGCCACTCCGTCGCCGTCCATAGCGCTCTGGCATTGTCGTCGGTCGTATAGCCTTCTCTCCGGCGGGGAATCCGGCCCAAGGCGTGTTCAAGCAGTCCCGTATCGTCCGTCAGGCGGCGCAGATGGGCGAAAGAAGGGAGCGCCGTCTGACGGAATGTCCTCTCGTTATACGACATCGGCAATTTTGTCCCTTTGCTGTGAAATCATGCGATGGAACAGCCGCAAATGCTGCGCCCCGACATGCGGCCAATGCATGCTTCGCCCGATTTCCGAGATGGCTCGCTCCCAATCCGCAAGCATCCCGGGATAAGTAAACAGCTCGATCAGCTTCGCGCTCCAAATCTCCGCGTTTCCGTATGGAAGCAGCATCTCCTCGCGTCCTTGCACCAGATCGAGCGCATAAATGTAAGGCGTCGAGAGGATTGGTCTGCCCAGGCCGGCCGCATAAGCCAGCGTACCGCTCGTAATCTGGCTCATGCCGGGATACGGCGTGACATACAGGTCACAGGCGGAAATGAACGAGACAAGCTCCTCCTCCGGCATATAGCGGTCGATCCATTGAACGTGATGCTGCAGCCCGAGCTCTTGAATCAACCCCCGCAACTCGTCGCGATAGGCTTCTCCTTCATGCCTGCGAACCTCCGGATGGGTCTGTCCGGCAATGACGTAGAGCAGCTCCGGAACGGCTTGAACGGCGGAAGCCATCGCTCGTAAAATCAGCTCGATCCCTTTGCTCCGCCCAAGCAGGCCAAAGGTGAACAGTACCTTGCGATTTTCCCAACGGGCTTCCTTCCGCACCTTCAGGCGGTCGGCCCTGTTCGGAACGGGAGTGCCGTGCGGAATAAACGAAATTTTGTCGAGCGGAATATCAAAGTTGTCGTGCAGGTAGCCGATGCCTCTCCGGTTCATGACGATCAGATGATCGCTGCGGTGGGCAATTTCGCGCTGGATCGGCGAGTAAGGCTCGACGGGATGCTCGAACACGGTGTGGAAGGTCGTCACGACAGGCTTTTTCAACCGATCCAGAAAGTGGAGCACAGACGAGCCGGCCTCGCCGCCGAAAATACCGAACTCATGCTGCAGGGACACGACGTCCACGGAGCTTTGATTGATCAGCTCGGCAACTCTGGAGTAATCGCCCGGTTCCTGCTTAACGAGCGGCAGCATCCAGGGCTCGCGATAATCGCTCTGTTCGTCCGGATTGCACATCGTAATGACCGGATCCGGGACGCGAGCTCCCTTGGCATGGGAAATCGCTTCTCTGAGATGATGGGTGTAAGTGGCCAGGCCGCATTTTTTCGGAATATAAGTACTGACATAAGCGATCTGGGGCTGACGTGGATTCATCGGCGTTGCACCTCCAAAATGCGATTGCATACAGCTTCGTGCAAAATATGCGGTCCGACCTGCATGGCCGATCCGAAAATACAGGCGTTGAGCTGAGCGCCGGCGCGGATTTTGCACCGATCCCACAAAATCGAGTTGGACAGCCTGACTTGCTTGCCGATGCGGCTTCCGTTGCCGACGACGGCATAGGGACCGATGATCGCCCGGTCTCCGATCGAGACGTCGTCGCCGATCATGACCGGCGGGACGAACAGAACGCCCTGACCGACGCGCACGTTCTCTCCGAGCCAGATGCCTTTGTCCTCCATCTCCTTGCCGTCGATGCGAACGGGAAAGCGACGATCGAGCAGGTCCCAATGGAGCTGGCGGTAACGTTCTTTGGTGCCCATATCCATCCAATAGCCTCCGATAGGATGGCCGTACACGCCCCTGTTTTCGGCGATCAGCAGGGGAAAGGTTTCCTTCTCGATGGAAACGGCTTTGCCCGCGGGCACGTAGTCCAGCGCTCTGCGCTCCATAATGTATATGCCGGCATTGATCCGATTTGACGGTGCTTCTTCTTTTTTCGGTTTTTCGATAAAACGGACGATTTGACCGTTGTCCGTCTGCTCGACGACGCCGTAATGCGAAGGGTCGTCGACCTCGGTCAGGCAGATGGTCGCAGCTCCTCCATGCTTCTCGTGATAACGCAAAGCCGCCGCCAGATTAACTTGATGAATAATGTCCGCATTCACCACAATAAAACGGTCGCTAAGCAGATGCTCGGCGTTTTTGATTGCGCCCGCAGTGCCAAGCAGCTCCTTTTCCACCGAATAGTCGATGCGCACTCCATATTTGGAACCGTCGCCGAGATAGCTTTCGATGAGCTCGCGGTAATGCTTTACGGCGATTACGAACTCCTGCACGCCTTGCTCTTTGTAGTGCAGGAGCAGATGCTCGAGCCAGGGCCGATTGCCCACAAGGGCCATAGGCTTCGGAAGATGTTCCGTCAAGGGGCGAAGTCTCGTTCCTAATCCTCCGGCGAGAAGTAAAGCTTTCATGATAGGATCAACCTCCGTTTGATTGATGTGTTCCCCCCGTAGGGTCAACTGTGAACCTATTACCGCAATCGCCGCAGTCTCAATCACCTCCCGGAAAATAAAAAGACGCCCCCAGTTCGCGTTCAAGCGCAGGGAAGCGTCTGTAATCGGTTGGATGAATAGGTGTCGGGAATAGAGTCGGTCAGACTGTTGCGATCAAGAGAAAATCACCCCGTCGTCAAGCGACCATGGCTTAGCGGGAGAGGACTCCGTGCTAAAGCCTACTTTACCCGAAAAATACATTTACTGCAACCTTTATCCAGACGGCTTGTCCAGCGGGAAAACGGTCGAGCGAGTTACACTCTTCCGCGTCTGCCCGTGATCAGGGAGATGATAAACAGAATCAGGAAGACGAAAAACAAAATTTTAGCGATCCCCGCCGCAGCGCTGACGATACCGCCGAATCCGAAAATAGCGGCCACAATTGCCACCATAAAAAAGACAGCTGCCCAGTATAACATATTGAACTCCTCCTTGTGTGTGCGGTTGCCAGCAGCTTTCAGCCGGTCCGCAGCCTGTGATAATGACTCGTTACCCGCCATGGACGACAATGAATCCGATACGTCCGATTGTTTCGGAAGCAGGGGAGACGTTTAACGAATAGTAACGACGGATGTCGACGGAGGAGATAAAATATGGGGAATCAAGAGATTTTGGCAATGAGCGCCGCGATTGCGGCAATAGCTTTTGTTTTTCTATGTGGGTTTCTGATAGCGCTGCTTAGAACTGCCAGGCAATCTCTTCTAGCCGCCGAGTCTACGCTGAAGGAAGTTAAACAAACGGTAGAGGAGCTGCGGGGAGAGGTTGGAAAGCTGGCCTCCAGCGTGAACGACGCCGCCTTTGATGTGAAAGGCAAGCTGCAGTCGACCGATCCGTTTTTTGCGGCGATTCAGGATGTCGGAGCGATACTGAGCGATGTCACCGGAACGGCCCGCAAGGCGGCCCGGAAATGGACCGATAGATTTCAGAAGCAGGCGGAGTCGGCCCAGGAGCACGCCGCCGAATCGACGCCGCCGCAGTGGCTGAAATGGGCGGCGATCGGCTCGCGACTTGCGATCGGATTAAAGAAAGGCAAGGATTATCGGGCTAAACGGCCGTATCCGCAGGCGAAGGAGGGATACTGAATGTGGTTCTCCTGGCTGCTTTTGTTTTCACTGATGGGAAATGGAGGGGCAGCGTCCTATTTGACCGCTTCGGCGGCCGTCGCCGCTGTTCCTCAATGGGATTTGGACGGGGTCTCGCTTGGAGACACGGAGAGCGAAGTTATTGCTGCATGGGGCAAACCCAATGCCGTCGAAACGGATGAATGGCATCCCGATTGCGTCATATGGAGCTACATGGGCGGCAGAAACGCCGGGCTGTGCGATGGAGAAGTCAGCTTTGTGCAAGTGACTTCGCGTGCCGACAAGGTCAATCTGAACGGGCGCGAGCTGGCGATGTCCGGGCCGGATTTGCGCCGCGCGCTCGGAAATCCGGAGTTTGAGGCGGAAGACGGCTGGGGGGTGATCCACGGCCCCGAAGCGCTTAAAGTGTTCGTTGACGAGAGAGGGAAGCTTGTCTCGCTCGACCTTTTCGGTTCCGAAGGCTGACTTCGCACACCGGCTTCGCCCCGATTCGCGCTTTTTCGAACAACGTTAACAAACTTCTGTTTCATATAAATAGAGCCTGGTTAAATGAGAAGTATAGGTTGAACCGAAGGCAATGGACATCCTTATCTTTGGTTCACCTAAAGAGAGACAGAGAGAGAAAAAAAGGAGGAGAGCAGAATGAAAGCCTATGCTAAACTAGTAAACAACGGATTGGAAGCCGTCGGAGTGGTGAACGACCTGCATCGCCAAGGGTACGGAGAGAAGGAAATCTACGTGCTGGCGCACGAAAGCGAGAGGACGAGCCATCTGGCCGACGCGTTCGACACGAACACCGTGGGCATAGCCGAAGAAGGAATGTTCGACGCGATGGCGAATTTATTCCGCAGCCGGGGAGACGCTCTCCGCAGCAAGATCGAATCGATGGGCTTCAGTTCGTCGGAAGCGAACATGTATGAGTCCGAATTGGACAAAGGCAAAGTTCTGATCATGGCTCGCCATTAAGTCCGGAGCCGAATGACGCTATCTCGTAAGCGATCCGGGTTGAACTAGAAGATTATCGATTAAAGGTTAGAGTGCATGTATCTCCTTGGAGACTGCCTCATACGATCCTAAAATTCCCGCTCAGCGGGTTTATCCCTTCAGGATTTCAGGACCGTATAGCAGCGTAAGGAGATATATGCACTATTCTTCCTTTATCGATAATTTATAACCGGGTTTACGGGACGGCGTGATTTGGTTGCCTAGCAGCCAGCCATTTTATTCGACATTGGTCAAGGAGACAGAGAAGATGACCGTATTGATCGTAGACGATAATGCCATGAATGTGCTTGTTATTGAAGAGATGCTGAAACGGGCCGGATACGTCGATTTCCAATCGGCCCAGTCGGCGGAAGAAATGTTCGCCTTGCTTGCCGGAGAAGGCGATGTTAATGGAAACGCCCCCCTTCTCGGGCGGGTCGATCTCATTTTACTCGATGTGATGATGCCGATGATGGACGGGATTGAAGCTTGCCGGAGATTGCAGGCGAACGCCCGCTACAAAGATATTCCGGTCATAATGGTTACGGCGGTCGGAGATTCCCGAAAGCTGGCCGAGGCGCTTGATGCGGGCGCGAGCGATTTCGTGACGAAGCCGATTAATAAAATCGAGCTGCTCGCACGAATTCGCTCTGCGCTAAAGTTGAAGCGGGAGCTGGATTGGCACAAGGAGCGAGACGCACGGCTTCGCGAGGAGCTGCTGCTCGCGCGGCAAGTTCAGGAATCGGTGCTGCCGGATGAGGTAGACGATTCCCGCGTTCGCATTCGCGCTTATTATCAGGCTTCAGAGGAGCTGGCTGGCGATTTGTACGCCTGGCACAGAATCGACGACAACCGCTGGGCGATCGCCGTTATTGATACGATGGGACACGGCATATCCTCCTCGCTTATGAGCATGTTTATCGCTTCGATTCTCAAAGAGGCGATCGGCACGCTATGGTCGCCGGAGAGGGTGTTCAAGGAGCTGAATCGTCGGTTGACCGGGCTGCAATGGGAGAACGAGCTTATTCATTATTATTGCACCGGCATTTATGCAACGCTCGACCTGGAAAGGCGGAGGCTCGATTATATCAATGCGGGCCACCCTCCGGGTTATCTTTTCGGCGCCAAGGGCGAGAGTCCGGAGGAGCTGTCGGTAAGCTGTCCCCCGTTGGGGCTATTCGACAAGCTGGAGCTGGCTTCCCGAAGTATCCCTTTATCTTCGGAGGCGGAGCTCATCATGTTCACGGACGGGATTTTCGGATTGTTCGAGGGATCAGACGAAGCCCGACTCGCCCAGTTGGCCGATTATTTGCAGGCTCGCGGCAGCGAAGCCGATCTGGAACGGCTCGTTCGCAGCGCTCCGTCGGACGGCCGCTCCGATGATCGCTGCGTAGTCAAAGCCGAGATTCGCCTTGGAGGAGCTCCTGTATGAAAATCAAAACGAAGCTGGGCATCGGCTATGCTATGCTGATGCTGCTATTTGCCGGAGTTACCTCGTTCGGTTATTTACAGCTCGGCCAGATGAGTCGTTCCATGGATCAGTTTTACGAGAATCGGTTCGAGAAAGTTCAGATCGCGCTATCGCTGCGGGGAGAGGTGAATGCCTCCGGCCGCCTTATGAACGACATTATGATCGGGGAGCTGAACGCGGAGCGGGCGGTTGAGGATATTACTCAAAGATTGGAGAGCGCAGAACGGCAATATCGGACATTGGCCGATATGCCGCTAGGGGCGGCCGAATTGGATCTGATCAGACGGATCGATCAGCTGACCGTCAGCTACGGCTCTGCCGTTCGGGCATTCGTCGATTATGTCGGAGATGGCAAAATCGAGGAGGCGAAGGAGTTGTACGCCGCCAGCCTGCGCAATCAGCAGCGCGATGTCATCGACAACGTGGACGTGCTAGTATCCGTTCAGGAGAATGCGCTGAAGGAAGAGATGGCGGATGCCAAGGAAACCTACAACTGGTCCGTCAGCATGGTCGCCCTATTGACGGTTATCGGCCTGCTGCTTGGTCTTGGCGTCGTGATGTGGGTGTTTCCAAGCATTAACCAGGGGTTGAATCTGCTAGGCCGGATGGCCGATCGGTTCGCGAGGGGACGGCTGCAAAGCTTCTCCCGCATCGAAGTCAAATCCAAGGACGAGCTTGGAGAGCTGGCTCAGATTTTCAAGCAGATCGCGCTCGATCTCCAGGAGAAGAACGACCGGGAGGCAAGAGTGGCGGCTGTGCAGAAAAGACAGGCCCGGGTGAACGAACAGCTTGCCCGGGTGACGGAGCTGCTGCAGGAAGGCGCGGATATGAGCAATGTCGCCCAATCGTTCATATCCGAATTCGCTCCGGTGCTCGGCGCGGCGCACGGGCTAATCTATTTGACCGATCCAAACCGGGAAGACGCGGCGATGCAATTGGCCGGCTCGTATGCGATGGTGAAGGACTGCGAAGTGGAAGGCGTGCGCGTTCCGACGGTAATCCGCTCCGGCGAAGGACTGGCCGGACAATGCTTGCGCGACGCCAATCCCATAGCTCTCGATGAAGTGCCGTCCGACTATTTCAAGATCGGTTCCGGACTTGGCGCGATCGCGCCGGGCAGTCTGATCGTACAGCCGATTCTGTATGACGATGAGGTGATCGGCGTGCTTGAGCTGGCAGCTTTGACCGCCTTTAACGCCGAGAACCGGGAGCTGCTCGAAGCGCTGTGCGAGAAGCTGGGCACAATTCTGAACAATATGCGCTCGCGCCAGCGCGTGGAGGAGTTGCTGAAGGAGTCTCAAGCAATGACCGAGGAGCTGCAAGTGCAATCGGAGGAGCTGGTCTGCCAGCAGGAAGAGCTGCGGGAGACGAACGACAAGCTGGAGCGTCAGCAGAGCGAGCTTCTCCGGTCGGAAGAGCGGCTGCAGCAGCAGCAGGAAGAGCTGGAGTACGCGAACAAGGAGCTGACCGACAAGACGCAGGCGCTGGAGCAGCACGTCGTCCGCATGGAGCAGCAGAACAAGCAAATCGCCAAAGCCAACGAGGAGCTGGAACGCCAGGCGCTGCAGCTCGCTCTGACGAGCAAGTACAAATCCGAATTTTTGGCGAATATGTCCCACGAGCTGCGAACTCCTCTGAACAGCTTGCTCATCCTGTCGGAGTTTCTGGCCGAGAACAAGGAAGGCAACCTGACCGAGAAGCAGCGGGAGTATATGCGCACGATCCACTTGTCGGGGAACGATTTGCTCAAGATGATCGACGAAATTTTGGACTTGTCCAAGATCGATGCGGGCAAAATGGACATTCATCCCGAGTGGACGGTGCTCGAAGAACTGTTGGCGTTCCTGGATCATCTGTACATGCCGCTTGCGGAATCGAAACGGCTGGCGCTCCGTATTGTCCGCGAGGACGGCATTCCGGATTCGATTCGGACGGACGGGCACAGGCTGAAGCAGATTATGCGCAACCTGCTGTCCAATGCGCTCAAGTTTACGGATGAAGGAACCGTCACGCTGACGATGCGCAGGCCGCATCCGCACGAGATGGATTCGTCCAGAAGCTTGGAAGGCGCCGGCTATATCGCCTTGGCGGTCGCGGATACGGGAATCGGAATCGCCGGGGACAAGAACGAGCTGATATTCGAAGCGTTCCGCCAGGCGGACGGAACGACGAGCCGCAAGTACGGAGGCACCGGCCTGGGGCTGACGATCAGCCGCGAGCTGGCGCATCTGCTCGGAGGCTGGATTCATCTGGAGAGCGAGCCGGGCAAAGGCAGTCTGTTTACGCTTATCCTGCCCGAGCATCTTTCGGATCCTCAGACAGAGGGCGATACGGAAGGCGAAGCTTATGCGGAACCGCTGGCAGCCGGATTTGCCGCAGATTATGCGGCTGCTGCGGCAGAGCTTCTGTCCGCGGCGGAGTCGGAGGCCAGACTGGAGGATGACCGGGAGTCGCTTCAGCCGGACGATAAGGTGCTGCTTGTGATTGAAGACGACACAAGCTTCGCTAAGGTACTGCTCGAGATGGCCCGAGCGAGGGGCTTCAAGGCCATCGTTGAAACGCAAGGAGACGCGGGGCTCAAAGCGGCCAAATCGATCAAGCCAGACGCGATTTTGCTCGATATTCAACTGCCGGTTACGGACGGCTGGTCGATTCTGAACGCATTGAAGAGCGATCCGGCGACGCGGCATATTCCGGTTCACGTCATCTCCGTGACGGAGCAATCCTCTCACGGGCTGCGAATGGGGGCGATCGATCATTTGCAGAAGCCGGCTACGGCCGAGCAACTGGAGCATGCGTTCGAGAGCATCGGCAACGTGCTGGAACGCAAGCCGAAACGATTGCTGCTCGTCGAACGGGACGAGGAGGCGCGGCGGAACTTGTCCGAGCTAATCGTTCACGACGATGTTCGCGTCGTAGCGGTAGGAGATGCGGACAGCGCCTGGGAGCGTCTGCAAGCCGAGACGTTCGACTGCATCGTGCTGGATTCCGGCTTGCCGGACGGCGCCGGCGTCGAACTGCTCAAGCGAATGCGGCAATCGACCGAATTGCTGAAAATTCCGGTGATCGTCCATTCGGAAGGGAAGGACGATGAAGCGACGCTGCGGAAGATGAAGTTTTACGCCGACCCGCTTGTACTGAAGAACGTCAAGTCACCGGAGCGACTGCTGGAGGAGACGACGCTATTCCTTCATCGGGTCGAGGCCGACCTGCCGGAGGACAAGCGGAAGCTGCTCAGCAAGCTGCATCAGCGGGAAGAGGCGTTCGAGGGCAAGACGATTCTGCTTGTCGACGACGACGTTCGCAACGTCTTCGCCTTGTCCGGCGTGCTTGAGCATCGCGGCATGAAGGTTCTGTATGCGGAGAATGGCCGCGAAGCGCTCGCCAAGCTGGACGCGGAACCGGAAATCGAACTGGTGCTGATGGACATTATGATGCCGGAAATGGACGGCTACGAAGCGATGAGACGCATCCGCGGCAATCCGGAGCGCAGCCAGCTTCCCGTTATCGCGCTGACCGCCAAGGCGATGAAGGACGACCGCAACAAGTGTATTGAAGCCGGAGCGTCGGACTATATTACGAAGCCGGTTAATACGGACCAGCTTCTATCCTTAATGAGAGTGTGGTTGTATCGATGAAAGAAGCGGAAGAGCGGGACGCCGAGCTGGAGAAGATCGAGACCGCGCTGCTGCTGGAGGGAATCTATCAAAGGTACGGCTACGATTTTCGCGACTATTCTTCTTCCTCCGTAGGTCGCCGGATTCGGCATCGGATGCGGCTGGAAGGCCTTGACGACATATCATCCTTGCTTAGAAATGTTCTGCATGATTCCGACGCTTTCCGGCGACTGCTCGGCGACCTGATCATTCCGGTGACCGAGCTGTTCCGGGATCCGGAGATGTTCCTGGCTTTCCGGCGCAATGTAGCTCCGGAGCTGCGCAAGCTGCCGTTCGTACGCATCTGGCATGCCGGGTGCTCGACGGGGGAGGAAGTATATTCCCTGGTCGTCCTGCTTCATGAGGAGGGGCTGCTCGACAAGTCGCGAATTTACGCGACGGACATCAGCGAAGAGGCTTTGCAGAGGGCGCGCGACGGCATTCTTCCGATCGACCGCATGCAGCAGTATACGCGAAACTATCAGGCTGCGGGAGGCACAGGGGAGTTTTCCAGCTACTACGCATCGGAACGCGGCATTGTAATGCTGAAGCCGTTTCTGCGGGAGAAAATCGTGTTTGCCCGCCACAATCTGGCGACGGACAGCTCGTTTAACGAATTTCACGTTGTGTTCTGCCGCAATGTGATGATCTATTTCAACTCGGAGCTGTCGAACCGGGTTCACGGCCTGTTCTACGACAGCTTGGCTGCCGGCGGATTTCTCGTTCTGGGTGGGAGGGAGTCGTTATCGTTCACTCCGATCGAGGACCGGTACGAAACCTGGAACGATGCTCACCGAATTTATCGTAAAACTCTCTAATCGTGCCAATTCTGAAAATCCTTTAAAAAGAAGGAGGAGGCAGAGTGCCTGAAAGACATCCTGTGTCGCTGCTGATCGTGGACGACCATATCGAAAATTTGCTCGCCATGGAAGCGACGCTGGGCGGAGAAGGCTATCGGCTCGTGCGCGCCCAATCCGGCGAAGAAGCGCTGCGCCATCTGTTGCGCGAAGATTTCGCGGTCATCGTGATGGACGTTCAGATGCCGGGAATGGACGGCTTCGAGACGGCCAGACTGATCAAAGCGAGGGACAGATCGAAGCATATTCCGATCTTGTTTATTACCGCGACAAGCAAAGAAATCGTTCATCAATTCGAAGGCTATTCGACCGGAGCGATCGATTATCTGATCAAGCCGGTCACGGCTTCGATCGTCAAGGCAAAAATCGGCGCGCTGGTGCGGCTGTATCGAAGCAACCGGGAATTGGAGCGCCAGCGTACCGAGCTGCACAAACGGACGGAGGAGCTTGAGGCGGTCAATCGGGAAATGCTGAGAGTTACGTACAGCTTGTCGACCGAGGAAGCGAAATCCCGGATGATCTTCGATACGTCTATCGACGGGATGTTCACGTTCGACGACACCGGAACGGTTCAGTCGGCGAACCCCGCGATGGGGAGATTGTTCGGCTATCCGGCTACCCGGATGATCGGGTTTCGCGCGGAGGATCTGCTGCCCAGGTTCGCGGAGATGCAGAGACTTGCCTCCGAAGAAGACGGTGCCGGGTATTTGACCGGCGTTGTCAGGGAGATGCCCGCCGTACGCAGCACTGGAGTTGCTTTCGAAGCCGAAATTCAACTGGGAGAAGCCGTCATTAACCAGCAGCGACTCTTCGCTTGCACGGTGAGGGACATTACGGAGCGGAAGGGAACGCTGCGCCAACTTACCGAGGCGAAAAATATCGCCGAACGGGCGTCGCGGGCCAAAAGCGAGTTTCTCGCGATGATGAGCCACGAGATGCGTACCCCGTTAAACGCACTGTTAGGCGTCGCCGACCTGCTGATGGATTTTCCTTTTGACGAACGCCACAAGGCTTTCCCCCGTGCGATTAAGGACAATGCGGATCGTCTGCTGACGATTGTGAACGATCTGTTGGAATACACCCGCTTGGAATCCGGTAAAGAGGAGTTCGACAGCCAGCCGTTCTCCGTCTCCGATACGATCGGACAGATCGTCGCCGATTACTCGGAGGAGGCCGACAGGAAATCGCTGTTGCTCAACTTATCCGTCGATTCTCTCGTCCCCCAATACGTTAGAGGAGATCCCGCAAAATATGCCGAGATCATCCGCCGACTCGTAGACAACGCAATCAAGTTCACGGAGAAAGGTCGCATAGACGTGTTCATCGGCGTGGACAACGTCGAGCGCCAGGAGGCGGAGCCGATTCGGTTGTCGGTCGCGGTCGAGGATACCGGCATCGGTATTCCGGAAGACCAACTCGAACGGCTGTTTCTTCCGTTCTCTCAAATCGATTCCTCGCTTGCCCGCCAGTTCGAAGGGTTGGGCTTGGGGCTGGCGATGTGCCAGTCGCTGGCAAAGGCGATGGGAGGCGAGATACGTCTGGAAGCGAAGGAAGGAGCGGGTTCGCGCTTCGTGTGCGTCGTTGCCGTCGAGCCCTTCTACTCCGCTGTCTGAGCGGGGGGAGCACTGTATGTGCATAGCCCAAAGCAGCCCTTCGGCAACTCCGCTCTTCGTCGCGGAAGTCGTGCAAGGGCTGTTTGGGCATGCGTCAAGGTTCATTCCGCGGCTATAGAGCGATCCGGCTTGACGATATGAGCGACAGCGTTCGGGATGCCGAGAATCCGGTCGCGAATAATCTCGGCCGCCAAACAACTGTAAATGGTGCCGTTGCCGCCGTACCCGAGGCAATAATGTTGGCCGGGACGGTCCGGGTCTTCCCCGATCCATGGAAGTCCGTCAGCCGATTCTCCGAACGTTGCGTTCCACTCGTAGCGAATTTCCGGAGAATAGGCCGGGAACAACCGGCGCAGCTCGGCCAGCAGCCTCATGGAGTGCGCGCGCAGCTCCTGCTTGGACGACACCGGCTGACGTAAATTTTCATCCAGTCCTCCGATGACAACGCGATTGTCGTTCGTCGTTCTGAGGTACAGATATGGCCTCGCAGTTTCCCACAACAGGAAGCGCTCGTGCCAATCGGCGAGAGACGGAAGCGGGTCCGTGACGATGGCGTACGAACGATGCAGCTTCGTCTTGGGCCAGCGTCCTCCGGCGGCTTCGGGGGTGTATCCGACGGCATACACGACATGCTCGGCTTCAATGCGGCCGGCGCTGGTAACAATCGTATAGCCGGCGCCGTTGGGCTCCACGCGCAGCATCTTCGTCCCCTCGTAGATTTCGAGGCCGCGCTTGACCGCTTCTTCGGCCATCGCATGGACGAACACGTAAGGGTTCACCTCGGCATCGCCGCGGGTGACGATTGCGGCGGAGCGACGGAACGGAAAATGCTCCGCGATTTGCTCGTCCTCCCACCAATCCGCGGCGAAGCCGTGTTTGACCAGCGTGTCGTATTCTTTTCGCAACGTTGCTTTATCCCGAGGAGAGGAAGCATAGTATAAGCTGCTCCGTCTTTTGAATTCCGTGCGTCTCGGGAGGCTCTCGGCGATGTCGCACAGCTTCTCGGACGCATGCTTGCACGCCCGGTAGAAGAGCGCCGCATCCGTCTCGCCGATCGCGCGGATAAGCTCGCTCAGCATTTTATCATTGCTGTATTGAAGCAGGCCGGTATTGGCGGAAGTGCTCCCGGTTCCGATTCGTTGCTGTTCGATCAGAACTGTATCGATTCCGCTCGAGCTTAGCTCGAATCCGCAGACGACTCCGGACATGCCTCCGCCAATGACAACGACGCTTTTGCCGAGAGGGCCGCTCAATTCGGGATAGCTGACTGGCTCCCGATACGAATTCGGCCAAAATAACGACCCGAAATGCAAGGGCATATTTCTTTCCTCCGATCCCGATTAGGTTCCCGCATCTCTTTTTTGTTATACAATGTGTTTCAAACAAGGTTAAAACGGGTTATAACAAGATTGGAGAGCCCAATTCTTTAAAGATTACCCAAACGAAGCGGAGTATGACGCATCGGCTTCATGCGGGCACAGACGAGAGGAGACGACATGGCCATGGATAAATTGACGCTTCGCGCGGAGCAAGCGGACGATCGAGCGGTTTTGCACGTTGGGGGAGAGTTCGATCTGGAGGTGGCCGGCCAAGTGCGCGCCGCTCTTCAGCCGCTCATCGAGCAAGCGAATCGCCCGGTAGCGATCGATCTTCGGGAATTGACTTACATAGACAGCACGGGAATTGGAATTCTGATATCCGCAGCCAAAGCGCTTCACGCGCGAGGCATTCCCTTCGGCGTCGAACAGGCGCCCTCCCATATACGCAAGCTGTTTGATATGACGGGAATTACGCCGTTTCTTATTAAGTCGGAGTCGGCAAAATGAATTCGCGGAGAGGAGCGAGGAGAGACTTCATGACAACGGACAGAGAAATTAAGTTAACCCTTCCTGCATTGCCGGAGTATGTCGATCTGGTCAGGCTGACGTTGTACGGAATTGCGAGCAAACTGAAGTTTTCGTTCGAGGAGATCGAAGATATGAAGGTTGCCGTATCCGAAGCCTGCAATAATGCGGTTTTGCACGCCTACGGAGAGGCTGGAGGAAGGCTGGAAGTGACGTTTGCGACGGAAGAGGACGAATTGGTCATTACGGTAAGAGACTACGGCAGCAGCTTTACGGTAGAAGAAAACAAGGAAGCGCCTGTGGAACAGGGTAAAGCGATCGAAGACATCCGGTCGGGCGGATTGGGCCTTTACCTGATGCAGGCGCTGATGGATCGCGTGGACGTCGTACAAGACGGCGGGACCGCGGTTACATTAACGAAGAAAAGGCAGACGACAGAAGAGGCTGTATGAGTCTATCCTCTTCCGAGCGTCTGCCCGACGACGCAATGGCGATTCTGCTTGAATATCAGCGCACGGAATGTCCCAAGAAGGCCGAATGGCTGATTAAGCACTACGAGCCGATGGTCAAGGTGGCGGCGAACAAAATGTCGCGCAATCGGCCCGATCTGGCCGAGGATTTGTTTCAGATCGGGCAGCTGGCGCTGTTCAGATTGCTAACGCAATTCGATCCTGGTTTAGGTATGCCCTTCGAGCCTTATGCGATGAAAAGCATGATCGGCCATATGAAAAATTATTTGCGGGACAAGTCCTGGTACATTCAAGTGCCGAGAAGGATCAAGGAAATGAGCCTGGTTGTCCAGCATGCGATCGACGAGCTGACAAGCAAGCTTGAGCGCTCTCCAAACATCGAGGAGATCGCCGGTCATCTGGACATCGGAGTCGAGGAGACGACCGAAATATTGGCGGGACGGGAGCTGTACCATTACACCTCGTTGGACACTCCGACGACGGACGACGACAACCCTGCGATGCTGGGAGATTTGATCGGAGCGCCGTCGGACGATTTTGCCAATGTGGAAAGTCGGCTGGACCTGCAGGAGGCTTTAGAGAAGCTGCATCCGGAGGAGAGCAAGGTGCTGCGTCTCGTGTTTGTAACCGGGCTGTCGCAGAGGGCGATCGCCGACGAACTGGGCGTGTCGCAGATGAGCATCTCCCGCATTCAGAAGCGGGCTCTCGACAAGCTCCGGAAACTGATCAAGCCGCCGGAATAATCGACTTGTACCCCGACTGTTTCAGCTTCTCCCGATGCGTGTAATTAGCTATATCGGAAGCGATAAGCCTTCCGCAAAGGAGATGGTGACCATGACAGTCCAATATCAAATTGAATTTTTCGAGAGCGACGTATTCGTAGTGGAGAAGAGCGATGCCTTCCATTTGACGATTTGCTCCCGCGTTAACCCGCTTGGTTTCGGAAATCAATTGGCTATATATACGACGAAGGGACAAGCCATCGATGCAGCGGAAAAGTTCTGCAAAATGTATGCGCTTGCCAAGCAGTATGGCTATCACCTGAAGGATTCCTATTTCATGAAAGAGGGCTGTGAGGCGCTGTTCGTTCCCGCTCTGCTTGAGGAGGAGCCGAACGAAGCCTCGCTGCAAGCCAAGCTTGAAGCGCTGGCGAATGAGCGAAGAGAAGCATTTGGATAAGGAAGCGTGTGGTGTGCAGGAGGATCTCGATTAAGAAGGTTCGAACCTAAAAAAGACTCCCCTTGCGGCGATGGGCTTGATACGATGCCTGTCAGCCGCAAGGGGAGTCTTATCGTATACAATCGGGGCTAGCTGCCATAATCCGAATTGATCCGGATAATCGACAGCCTCATTATTTCTGAGTTTCTTGCTGGATCGGATCGTTCACATAGCCTTCTTCCTCAAGCTCCTGCTCTGTCTTCATTCGCTTCATATCCTCGCCGAGCCGTTTCATATCGTCGAAATCCTGAACCATGGAGCCGTTCTCGGCGGTTTCCAGCGAGCGTTTGCGAATAGGTGCGGAAAGTCTCCGGTCGCTTGCGTTAGGGTTATATTTCATCATTCATCTCCTCCAATGATTAAGAACTAAGCCGGCCCCGAACAATAAGAACGGGAGCCGGCTGCGTATAAGGGCGAACGTCGGTCAATTATTTGGCTTCGCGGATTTCGTCTTTGACGGTGGTCAGGACGGAACGGGTTTTGTCGGCGATTTCCGCCGTCTTCTCTCCGACCTGCTGGGCGACTTCCATCGTTTTGTCGCCAACATCGGCGACAAACTGCTTGGTACGGCTCTGCAGCGAAGCGCAGCGCTCGCGGATATCTCCTCGCAGCTCTTTGCCTGACTTGGGGGCCAGCAGAAGCGCGGCGGCTGCCCCGATTATTCCGCCTATCACAGCGCTTTTGATCGCTTTGTTCGTCTCGGTCATCGTGCATTCCTCCTTGGTTTAGCAATAACGTGCTTATTTTGAATTACCCGATTTGGGGAAAATGAATCGCGCTCTTTCCAGAGAGCGGCGGTTCGTCTACAATAGGGACAGGAAAAAACTGTGGCAGAAAGTCGAAAGCGAGGACGGAAATGGACTATCAAGAGACTGCTCGATCCGCTCCGGTGCACTGGGGCAGATCGACTTCCTATCACCGCGAGGATCGGCGGTGGACGCCGCTCGATCTTATACTGGTTGTGCTTTTAACCGTGATTTCAGCGATTATGACCTTCATCGACCTGGGCAACCGAACCGCCCCTCAGACGTTCTGGATGCCGGGCAAGGCGGGGGATAATTTTACCGTCGACTTCGGTGAAGTCAGGACGGTCGACAGGCTGAATCTGTACGAAGGACCCGGAGCCAAGGGCGAAACGAACGTCGAATGGTCGTTGGACGGGCAAAAATGGGAATCCTATGCGAAGGTCGAGCATAAGACCAATCGCGTATTTACGTGGAAATCGGAGGACAAGACGGTAGAGGCGCGTTATATGAGGTTTACGACCGAGCGTATTGGCTATCGTCTCTATGAAGCGGCTTTTTTCACCAAGGGCGTCGATTCCATACCGATTCCGATCATGAATATTGAACCCGGAAGCGATAATTCGCCGTCTGCTCAGGGCAGCGGGCAAGAGGTGTTCGACGAGCAGCAATGGGCGCCTTATCGATATGATTATCGCAACAGCATGTATTTCGACGAAATTTATCACGGTCGCACAGCTTACGAATTCATAGAGGTGATGGAGCCTTACGAGAATACGCACCCGCCTCTGGGCAAAATCATTCTTGAGCTCGGCGTGCGAATGTTCGATATGACGCCGTACGGTTGGCGCTTTATGGCGGGAGTAGTCGGCACGTTGATGGTGCCGCTCTTTTTCGCCGTCGCCAAAGGAATGTTCGGACGGACGAGATATGCCTTCCTGGCGGCGCTGCTGCTTGTGCTGGAGGGCTTCCATCTCGTGCATTCCCGTTCGGCCAATGTGGACATTTCGGGCGTGACGTTTACGATTTTGATGTTTTACGGCATGTATCGGTTCGGAGAAACGAAATGGCAGGGCGGCGGCTTTAAGCGAGCGCTCGGTTATTTGGCGCTTAGCGGTTTGTTCTTCGGAGCGGCAGCGGCTGTCAAATGGAACTATTTGTACGGAGGAGCCGGGCTGGCGATTTTGCTCGTGCTGGCGCTCTTCCGCCGCTGGCGCGAAGGACGGATGGCCGGGGACTACGACACGGCCAAACGCATCGTGCTGACGCTGATGGCGTGCGTCATTTTCTATGTGGCTGTGCCGGTCGGAGTTTATTCCGCGACTTATGCGCCGTTCATCAAGGCGACGCAGGCCGAAGACAGCTACAAGGATTTGTGGCAGTTCCAGAAAAATATGTACAATTACCATAAAGGCGTCAAGGAAGAGCACCCTTACGCTTCGAAGTGGTACACTTGGCCGTTAATGCTGAGACCGGTCTGGTATTACGGCGGCAAGGATCTTGAGCAAGGGGAAGCCCAGAGCATCGCGGCGATCGGCAATCCGCTCGTCTGGTGGGGAGGTCTGGCCGCGCTGCTTGCCTCTTGGTGGCTCGGCTTCCGCCGCAGAGACCGCATCGTGCTGACGCTGGCCGTCGCGTATTTAAGCTTTTACGTCCCGTGGATGATTGCGCCGCGAAGCATTACGTTCCTTTATCATTATTTTCCGATGGTGCCGCTTCTGATCTTGTCCATTGTCTGGATGCTTCGCTGGTTCGAAGAGCGCAGCTATCGAGGAAGCAGAGTGACGCTGGCGGTCGTGATTGCGGCGACGGGGCTGTTCGTTTGGTTCTATCCGGTGTATACGGGTATGACGATCAGCCGGGAATGGATGAATGTGATGATACGCTGGCTGCCAAGCTGGGGCTTCTAAATGAAGGGAGATTCACTCGTGCAGAAGGGCTGTTTTCTGTCGGTCGTCGTGCCGATGTACAACGAGGAAGAAGTGATCGAGGTTACGTACGGCCGGCTGAGGTCGGTGCTGGACAGGCTCGGGGAGACGTATGAGATCGTGTTCGTGAACGACGGCAGCCGCGACCGTACGGCCGACATCGTGCGATCCTTGTGCGCCGAGGATCGCCGCGTGAAGCTGGTGGAGTTTTCGCGCAACTTCGGTCATCAGATCGCGGTGACGGCCGGGATGGATCACGCTTCCGGCAGAACGGTCGTACTAATTGACGCGGATCTGCAGGACCCTCCGGAGCTGATCGCCGATATGGTCGCCAAGTGGCGCGAGGGCTACGATGTCGTCTACGGAAGACGGATTGAGCGCAAAGGGGAGTCGTTGTTCAAAAAAATGACGGCAGCAGCCTTCTACAGGCTATTGCGTTCCATGACCTCGGTGAACATTCCGGTGGATACGGGCGATTTTCGCCTGATGGATCGCAAGGTGTGCGACGCGCTGACCTCGATGCGGGAGCGCAGCAGGTTTATTCGCGGCATGGTCAGTTGGGCCGGTTTTAAGCAAACATCGGTCGACTACGTGAGGGACGAACGGTTCGCGGGCGAAACGAAATATCCGCTTAGGAAAATGATCCGGCTGTCGCTTGACGCCATGACGTCGTTCTCGACCAAGCCGCTGAAAATTGCCAGCGTACTAGGCTTCGTGCTATCGGCCGTCGGCTTCGTCTACCTGTTCGTCGTCCTGTACCAGCGTCTGTTCACGGACACGACGCAGCAGGGCTGGACTTCGATGATCGCCATCAGCCTTCTGTTCCACGGCATTACGCTAATGCTTCTCGGCGTGCTCGGCGAATACATTGGACGTACCTACGAGGAAGCCAAAGGGCGTCCGCTATACCTGGTCGCCGAGGCGGTTAATTTCAAAGACGAGACGGAAGTATCGCGGGAGAAAGAAGCCGAACATGCTGTCGGAAAATAAGCGGCTCGCGTCCGAATTGATTTCGAGCCGACGGGTGGAGTAGACATGTACAACATCTTGCTTGTAGACGATCAAGTGATCGAGACGAAGATCGTTCGCAAAATCATCGATAGCCACGGACTCCCGTTAATTGCCGCTAGCGCGACCAACGGCGAGGAGGCGCTGGAGCTGCTTCAGGAATCGCCGTTCGATATTTTGTTTACCGATATTAAAATGCCGGGAATGGACGGGCTGACCTTGGCCAAGCATGCGAAAATGCTGAACCCGTCCGTGCAGACGATCGTATACAGCGCATTCGGCGAATTCGAATACGCCAAGGAAGCGATTGATTTGGGCGTCGTGCACTATTTGCTGAAGCCGCTCGATATCGACGAATTCGTGCGCGTCATCGACAAGACGATCGCTTTATGCGATCACGCGGCCAAAGTTCGCATGGCGTTCGAAGAGCGAGGCTACTCCGAAGCAGGCTTGGACAAAGGAAACGAAGCCGAGAACGGTATGGCGCTGGATTCGGACGACAGGGACGAGCAGGTTCGCAAAGTGATTCGCGACGTCAGGGAGCTTGTCGAACAGCATTATGGAACTCCCGATCTGGACATCGAATATTTGGCGTCCAGGGTATTTCTGTCTTCCAGCTATTTGGGCCATCTGTTCAAGACGCATACCGGCCACAATCTCGGCAAGTATATTATTCGCGTACGGATGGAGTACGCCAGCAAGCTGCTGGTCACCACGAATTATAAAGTCGCGGACGTCGGCCAGAAGGTCGGCTACGCGAATCCCTCCTATTTTTCCTATCTATTCAAAATTCACTTCGGATGCACTCCAGTGCAGTACAGGGAGTCGGGGACGAGCCTATGAATGGGCTCATCCGGCTGTTTCGGGACGTCTCGCTGCGGAAGAAGCTTATCTTCTCTTATTTGTTCGTTATCATTATTCCCATCGCCGTATTGGGGACGTATTCTTATCGCAGTTCGAAGGCCGATTTGGAGCGACAGCTCGCGCTGACCGCGGAGAACTCGGCGAACCGGCTCGTCTCCGAGCTGAGCTATCGGCTGGAAAGGCAGGAATATCCGATCAAATCGATCGTATTCAACCCCAAAGTCGTACAGGCGGTGGCCGCTCCGGACAAAGACGTCTACGAGCTGGCGGTCGAGCTGAACGAGCACGTTGAACCGATTTTCTGGAACTATTTATTTTTCATGCCGGACATGAAAGAGATTGTAATCTATTCGGAAAACCGAACCTCTCCGTTCGGCAATTTCCTGCATTCGGCGGAAGAGGTTCGGGGGGAAGAATGGTACTCCAGCACCGAGAATATCAAATCCGTCGTCTGGCGGAGCGACGGCGAGAACTTGTTCGCGACGCGGAATATCTATGAGGCGGGAAGGGAGAAGCGGCAGGGCGCGCTCTACATCCGCTTCGACTACAACGGCTTGATTCGCGAAGTGGCGGGCAAGCTCGGACCGAGCGACGGAGTCGTCATTACGGCCGCGGGCGGCGGCAGGGTTTTCTCTTCGTTCGCCGAGGAAGAAGGAGCGGAAGCCGGCGAATACTTGATCCTTCGGCGGGATATTCCGCGAACCGACTGGCAGCTCGCTTATTATGCGGGCAAAGAGCATATTCGCGAAGGTACGGTCGGCATCGTCAGGGCGACGCTCGTTATTATCGGCGTCTGTATCGTCGTGCTTCTCGGCGTGATTCTGTTGTTTTCCAGGACGATGCTTCTGGGCATCCGCAAGCTGAACGAAAGAATGAAACGAGTGGAAGAAGGGGATTTGAACGTTATCGTCCCTATCCCTTCCAAAGACGAGGTCGGCCAATTGACGATTCGGTTCGCCAATATGATCAAGAGAATCAATCTGCTGATCGAAGAGGCCTACGTGAACCGTATCGCCCGCAAGGAGGCCGAGCTGCTGGCGCTTCAAGCGCAGATCAATCCGCATTTTCTATATAACTCGTTGTCTCTGATCAATTCCCAAGCGATCGAGAAGGACGCTTACGACGTCAGCAGAACGGTGACGCTGTTGGCCAAGTTTTATCGGACGACGCTGAATAAAGGCCGGGAAACGATCTCGGTCCGCGACGAACTGACGAACGTGCAAACGTATATCGAAATCCAGAGAATTATGTGCGGCTATGCCTTCGACGCGGAATACGACCTGGAGAACGGCATATTCGGACATGCTATGATCAAGCTCGTGCTTCAACCCGTCGTAGAGAACGCGATCGATCACGGTCTGAAGGAGAAGCGGGAAGGGGAACGTTTGCTTCGCATAACCGGAAAAGTGGACGCCGGGGATTTGCTGCTGACCGTGACGGATACCGGAGTCGGGATGGACGAAGAGACGCGGGCCAAGCTGTTGACGAACCATTCTCCCGGCTACGGTCTCGTCAACGTTCAGGAGAGGCTGCGGCTGTATTACGGAGACGCCTACGGTCTGACCGTTAACAGCGAGGAAGGGAAGGGCACTTCGGTCGAAGTTCGACTCCCGATCGGGGGAGCCGCAGCATCAAAGCGTAATATCGATAGAGATCGATAAAATGCGATATTTCACTGAATGCGCTTTCCTCCTATACTTAACTTGCATGCAGCACAAGCGATTGCCCGGGATCGCTGAAGAAGCACGAGGAGACGAAGGGGATCTGTCATTCATGAGAAAAACGATTGCATTGTTGATGTCCTGCACGATTGTTCTGGCATTGGTCTTGACTGGATGCGGGGCCGGCGATAAGAAGGCCGAGCCTTCCGGCAGCGCCGTGGCAAGCGCTTCTCCAAGCGCCGGCGGGGAGAAAGTCAAAGTCAGATTGGCGTATTGGAACAAGGAAGAGAACGTGAAGACGCTGCTTGACTTGATCAAGGAAAAGCTGCCGAACGTGGATCTGGAGTATCAATTCATCGATGCCACGCAGTACGACACGATTATTAAGACCCAACTGGCCGCAGGAGAGGGGCCGGACATTATCGGCGGATTGATCGACGAAACGACCGTTAAGCTGGGCTATTTCGAAGATCTGACGCCCCGTTTCGGAGGCAAGTATTACGATTCGGGCACCTCGTACGTAACGTTCGACGGAAAGCTGTACGGGCTGCCTCAGGCGAGCTGGTTCAACGGCGTTTTCTATAACATCGATCTGTTCAAGCAATACGACCTGCAAGTTCCGAATACGCTGGACGAGTATTTCGAGGTTGCGCAGAAGCTGAAGGACAATGGCGTAAAGCCGCAGGCGATCGGTCTGAAGAACGCGAACGTAGCGATGCAATCGTTCATCGCTCTGGCGTTGAACGATTATATCGGAACGCCGGAAGGCAAAAACTTCGACGAAGCGTTCCGGACGGGCAAAGCGACGATGAAGGAAGCGCTGCTGCCGGCTCTGAATACGTGGACGGAATATCTGAAGAGAGGCATTTTCACGAAAGACATGCTCGGCCTGGAAGAGGAGCAAGCGATCGACGAGTTTACGAGCGGCAAAGCCGCCATGTTTCAGAGCGGTCCGTGGTATATGGAAACGTTCAAGCAGAAAAATCCGGACATGAACATCGGCATGTTTCCGAATCCCGGCACGAAGGGCGGACCGGGATGGATGGTCGGCGGACCCGGCGTCGCCTTCGGCATCAACGCGAATTCTACGGCGAAGGAAGCGGCTTTCGAGGTTCTGGGGCTGCTCTCCACCCCGGAAGGCCAACAGGCCTACTGGAACGACAACAAGGGAGGCTCCTCCTATCTGAAAGGCGTCGTGTTCGAGATGCCGCCGGAATACGACGATGCGCAGGAAGCGTTCAAAGCCGGCAACGTCTATTTCCCGCCTAACGGCTGGGGAACGCTGCGCAATTCGATTATCGACGAGCTCGGCAAGCTGATCCAAGCCGTCGTCGGCGATCAAGCGACGCCGGAGCAAGCGCTCGAAGCGGTAGACAAGAAAGCCGCGTCTCTCCGCAGCAAGTAAGGTCCGAGGGGAGAACGGCGAGTCCGCGCCGTTCTTTCCTTATGGCCGGGACGAAGGGAAACGATGGACCGAAATGAAACCTCTTAGATTATTCATGAATGGCAAATGGGAGCCGGCTTACGCCATGCTGCTGCTCCCGGCACTTACGATTTACGCCTTTTTCTTCCTGTATCCGACGGCAAGCACTTTCGTCTACAGCTTCACGAACTGGTCCGACGTCAATCCGCGGGATGTCTCGTTCGTCGGACTGCGCAACTATGCGAGTATTTTCAAGGAAGACATTTACTTGATCGGGATTCGCAATACGATGATCTATGCGTTCCTGTCTACTTTGCTGATTAACGCTCTCGCCATTCCGCTGGCCGTGGCGTTGAACCGCAAACTGAAAACCCGTCTGGCGCTGCGCTCGATTTTCTTCATGCCGGCCGTGTTCAGTCCGCTGATTATCGGGTTTCTGTGGAGCTACCTGTACTCCACCTCCGATTACGGATTGATCAACCAGGCGTTAAGCGGCATCGGTCTGGACAAAGTCAATTTTCTCGGAGATCCGAAGCTTGCGCTCTACTCGGTCATTTTCACGCAAGTGTGGCAGTGGACGGGCTACAACATGGTGATCTATCTGGCCAACCTGCAGAGCATCAATCCGGAATACTACGAGGCGGCTCATCTCGACGGAGCCAACGCGATGCAGTCGTTCCGCAGCATAACGCTGCCGCTTCTCGCGCCTGCGATTACGTTCTGTACGGTAACGGTGATGATCAGCGGGCTGAAAGTATTCGATATCATTTATTCGCTGACTTCCGGAGGCCCCGGGCACGCGACTGAAACGATCGTCTCGTTGATGGTCAAGAGAGGGCTGGGAGAAGGATTCTACGCCCAAGGGGCGGCTTTCGGCATCGTGTTCGTTATTTTGGTAGGACTGATTACGCTTGTCCAGCTTAGACTGGTCAAAATATGGGGGGATCGCTAATGCATCGCATGAGACGGAGTCCGATTCCCCGGCGGCTGGGTCCCATGGCTTTGGAGGCATCCGCGATTATAATAGCCGCAATCTTCATCATTCCCGTCTACTATTTGTTCGTTACGACGTTCAAGTCGCCGGCCGAAGCGCTGCTTCAACCGCTTTCCCTTCCGGAGACGTGGACATGGGACAATTACGTCAAGGCGTTCGATACGATGAACTATATGAGAGCGTTGACGAACAATGCGATCATCAGCGCGGGAGCCGTTGCGGGCATCGTTCTGTTCTCCGCCATGGCCGCTTATACGCTTGCGCGAAGGAATCGCCGATACTCGAAGCTGTTGTACGTTCTGTTCCTTGCCGGGATGATGGTTCCCTATCAGATGGGAATTCTGACGCTCTTCAAACTAGTGTCGGACATTGGGCTGATGAATCGGCTTGCGGGAGTCATTCTGATCGAGATCGCTTACGGGCTTCCGTTTTCGATTTTCCTGTTCAAAGGCTTTATCTCCTCGACCGTGCCGATCGAGCTGGAGGAGGCGGCGAAAATCGACGGCTGCTCGGTAAGCCGGACGTTCCTGACGATCACGCTTCCGCTGCTGACGCCGGTCGTCGCTACGGTAGCCATTCTGAACATGCTGGCGACGTGGAACGACTTTATTACGCCGCTGCTTTTCCTTCAGTCCCGCGACAAAGGCGTGCTATTGCTTGAAGTATTCAGAAATATCGGACAATTCTCAGTCGATTGGACGAGTTTGTTCCCGATGCTATTCCTTTCTATTGCGCCTCTTCTGGTTTTTTATCTGTTAATGCAGAAGTACGTCATTGCAGGAATGACCTCGGGCTCGCTTAAAGGCTAAGGCAGACGGAAAGGAGCCGATCATGAAGCAAGGATTTTTGTACACCGGACGACATACGGCGGAAATTTCGTTTCCGCTCGGAGGCATCGGAACCGGAAGCATCGGCTTGGCCGGCAACGGCCGGCTAATCGATTGGGAAATCCGCAATCGGCCGGCCAAGTTTAGCCTGAACGGATTTTCTTTTTTCGCGGTCAAGGCGGAGCGGGGCGGGCAGACCGTGATGGCCAAAGTGCTTCACGGCGACAAAGCGCCTCCGTACTCGGGAGAAGGCAACGGAAGATTCGAAGGCTACGGCTTCGGGCCGCGCAGAGGACATATGACCGGATTTCCGCACTATCACGGCAACGAGTTCCGCGGGGAGTTCCCGATCGCCGGGCTGTCGTTTGGCGATGATGGCGATCCGCTACAGGTGAAGCTGACCGCATTTAATCCGTACATTCCGATGAACGAACGGGACTCGTCGCTTCCGGCAGCCGTTTTGTCCTATGAAGTCGTTAACGTTTCGGACGAGGCGCTCGACGTTGCGCTGACGGGCTGCCTGTCCAACCCGTTCACCAAAGGCTCCTACAACGAGCCGTTCGAACGCGGCGGCGTGAAGGGGGTACGGTTATCTACGGCCTCGATTCCCGGCGATTCCCCGGAGTTCGGCGAGTTGTCGCTGACGACGGACGCGCCCGACTGGAGCAGGCAAACGTACTGGTATCGCGGAGAATGGTTCGATAACGTGACGGTATTCTGGAAGGATTTTGTGCGCCCCGGTCGGTTCGCCGAACGGATGTACAACGAGCCCCGCGACCTCGATCCGTATCGCGTCGTGGAGAAAAACTACGATACTTGCAGCGTTTGCAGCCATGCCCGGCTCGAACCGGGGCAATCGGCGACGTTCCGCTTCGTCATTTCCTGGTATTTTCCATGGGCGGAAAATTACTGGAACCCGCCGGCGCCGGGCGAAGCTGGGGAAGCGAAATGGCGGAATTATTACGCGGAGTGGCTGCAGGATTCGGTTGCCGCCGCAACTTATCTGTTCGAGCATTACGAGCGGTTGTATGGGGAAACGCTACGCTTTCGAAAAGCTCTGTTCGAGTCAACGCTTCCCCAAGCCGCGATCGAGGCGGTGTCGGCGAATCTGTCGACGCTGAAATCGCCGACCGTGCTCAGGCTGACGGACGGGACGTTATACGGGTTTGAAGGCTGCCATACGGACGAGGGCTCCTGCGAAGGCTCCTGTACGCACGTATGGAACTACGAGGCGGTTACGTCATTTCTGTTTCCCGAGCTGGCCCGTTCGATGCGCGCGGCGGACTATCGCTACAACCAGTTCGAAGACGGCAAGATGGCTTTCCGGCTGATGCTGCCTCTCGGCAGGGAGAAGTCGGATTACCATGCGGCGGTTGACGGCCAGATGGGCGGAATCGTTCGAACCTATCGGGAATGGAAAATATCCGGCGATACCGAGTGGCTCGCTTCGTTATGGCCTGCGGTGAAGAAAGCTCTTGCCTATGCCTGGCAGCCCTCCAACGAGGATGGCTGGGATCTTGACCGGGACGGTGTGATGGAAGGAGCTCAGCACCATACGCTCGACGTTGAGATGTACGGACCGAACGCGTATTTGAGCGGCTACTATCACGCGGCTTTGCTCGCCGCGGCGCGGATGGGGCAAGCGCTGGAAGACGAGGAAGCGGAAGATTTCCTGGAGCTGTACGAGCGAGGACGGGACTGGATCGACCGGCACGCCTTTAATGGAGAGTATTTCTATCAGTTGCTCGATCTGACGGATAAGAGATATCCCGTGAACGAAGAGCTCGGGCAAATCAAATACCAGATTGGGGAAGGCTGCCATATCGATCAAGCAGTCGGTCAATGGCAGGCGAGGTTGGCCGGACTCGGCGACGTGTTCGATCCGGATAAAGTCCGCCGCTCGCTGAAATCGATCTACCGCTACAACTTTATCTCGATGCGCGACCACGCCAACCCGAATCGGGTCTATGCCCTTAACGACGAAAAGGGCTTGCTGATCTGTACTTGGCCGAAGGGGGGAACGCCTACGGTTCCGGTGCCTTACGCGGACGAGTGCATGACCGGCTTCGAGTATCAGGCGGCGAGCCACATGATTTTCGAAGGACTGGTCGAGGAGGGGCTGTCCGTCGTCCGGGCGGTTCGCGAACGGTTCGACGGCGAACGCCGCAACCCTTGGAACGAATTCGAGTGCGGCAGCCATTACGCGCGGGCGATGTCCTCCTATGCGATCTTGCTGGCGATGAGCGGATTCGAATACGACATGACGGTCGGTAGGATCGGCTTCTCTCCGGCAACCGGCACGGGGGAAGATGCGGAGCCGTTCCGCTGCTTCTGGTCGCTTGCGACCGCTTGGGGGACGGTGGAATGCCGAGCCGGCTTCATCGCGCTGGACGTACTGTACGGTCGGATCGAGCTAAAGCAGCTGCGCAGCCGGTTATTGGCGGGGACAGGGGTGGTGTGGGTAAGCGGGCACGGGGAGAACTGGAGTTGCCCGGTCGCGGACGAAACCGCACACCTCGGCAAGGGCATTGCATTAACGGCGGGAGACCGACTGGAGCTTACATTCTCGGAAGGGGATACGTATGGGCATAACCAACGGAAATAGGTTTGATTCGTAATGCATATTTCCTATTTGGGTTCCCTATGCTATATTGATTCCCTATGCTATGGGAATTGGAAACCCGGAAAGGAAGCGAGCCAAATGAGCGGAGATCGGATTGAGGATGTTCCTCTCCTATATATGAACCGAGGCGGACGAACGGAAAATGTGCATAGGGGGCGGATCGCCGTCGTGTCCGCAGAGAACGGCCGGCTGCTTCATGCATGCGGAGATGCGGATGCGCTCTCTTATGTGCGTTCGACAGCCAAGCCGATTCAGGCAATTGCATCGCTGCTCGACGGAACTGCCGAAGCGTACGGCTTGGAGCAGCGCCATTTGGCGCTGCTGGCTGCGTCGCATCGAGGAAGCCGGGCGCAGCTGGAGGTTCTGGAGGATATTCTGCAGCGGACGGGATTGGACGAGGAATTGCTCGCCATTCAGCCTACGCTTCCGGTCGGCCGTCGACAGAGAGACGAATATGTCGCCGCTGGTGGCAAACCGCGCAAGCTGCTGCATACCTGCGCAGGCAAGCATCTGGGCGTACTGGCATGGAGCAGGCTAAAAGGCTGGCCGCTTGATGGCTACATTCACCCGGACCATCCCGCGCAGAAGGAAATCGTTCATCGTATCCGGCAATGGGCGGGAGCGGACGAAGAACAGGTGACGGTCGGCAAGGACGGCTGCGGCTTCCCGGTCGCAGCGATGCCCTTGCGCTCGCTTGCCTTGGCTTACGGCCGTCTGGCGACCCCGGAGCATGCCCCGGATCGTGCGGCAGGCGAAGCGGCGGGCCGGATGGCAGCGGCGATGAATGCCTATCCCGAGCTTGTAGAGGGGGCGGGCCGTCTGGCGAGCCTGCTGCTCGAAGACTCCAATATCGTCGCCAAGAGCGGAGCGCACGGCGTCTTTGCGTTCGGGCTGCGGCGAGAGCGCATCGGCGTGTCCCTCGCGGTAACCGACGGCACGGAAGTCGCGTGGCCGTACATCGTCAAAGCGATCCTTAAGCAGATGGGAGGCGCATCGAGCGAGACGATGGATAAGCTGGACAGGATGTTTTCAGAGGAATTTCTCAACGACGCGAAGGAAATCGCAGGGAGCTGGAAAGCTGAATTTCAATTGTAACGAATCGTTTATTTCGTTTTCAGCGAGTCGTCGACGGCGGTCCGATACTCCGTCGGCGACTGCGCATACCATCTGCGAAACTGTTTGGAGAAATAAAGCGCATCCTGAAAGCCTACCGACGAGGCGATCTGTTCCACGGTAAGCTCGGGCCGCTCGCGCAGCAGTCTTCTTCCATGATCGACGCGCAGCTTCGTTAGGAAGGTCGCAGGAGACATTCCCGCATGCTGCTTGAATATCCGGGATAAGTAAGCGCGGTTGTAGCCGAGCGTCTCGGCCATGCCTTCGATGGTGATCGGCTCCGCGTACTGCGTGGACAAATAGCCGATCACTTGACGTGCCAATTCCTCGCTATGCGTGCCAGGACGAGGCGCGGCCGGCGCGGAATCCTCCGAAGCTTCGCGGAGGCTCGCCAGCAGCAGATGAAAATGGCCCGACGCAGCTAGCGCCGCGGAGCCGTTTCGCCCCCTGAACGCTTCGAAGATCGCTCGGCATCTTTCTCCCGGCGCACTATCTTCACCCGTATGCGTATAAGGCCGCTCCGGTTCGAACCCGGCCTCCTTAACAAGAGCCGCCGCTGCCGAGCCGGAGAAGGCGACCCACCTATATTTCCACGGATTATTTTCATCGGACACGTAATGGAACAACGTGCCCGGATAAATTAGAAAGCTGTCGCCCTCCCCAAGGTTCAGCTCGAAATCTCCCATACGAAAAAGCCCTCGCCCCGATAGCACATGATGGAGCAAATAATAATCGACGACTTTCGGCCCGATGCGATGCAAAGAATTCGTCTGGCTTTCTCCGGCGAACAGCACGTTCAACTCGCCCTTACGAAAACCGGAAGAATTGGATGCAACGCGATAGGTTGCTTGCTTGGTCATCGTAACTCCTCCTTCGTCATCTTTGATTATACCACGATAGCCTCGCAATCGATTTTACAAAAGTCACATTTCTCCATATCAAAAGCACTTCACGCCATTTCGAATTCTCTCCGTTTATCGCTATAATAGGATCAAACGAAGAACTATTCGGAGGAGAGATGGATTCCTGATGGTACAGCTAACGGAGTTGAAACAGCGTTTTGTAGAGCAATTCGGAGGAGACGCGGCGGCCATATCCGCGTTTCAGGCGCCCGGGCGGGTCAACCTGATCGGCGAGCACACGGACTACAACGGAGGAGCGGTATTTCCCGCGGCGCTGACATTCGGCACGACGTTGTTGATCGCTCCGCGTGAAGATCGCAAGCTCGGTTTTGCGTCAACGAATTTCCCGGCGGAGAAAGAGATTTCGCTGGACGGGATCGCGTTTAACGCAGAAGACGACTGGGCGAATTATCCGAAGGGCGTCGTATGGGAGCTGAAGCAGCGGGGGATCGAGTTGAGCCGCGGATATAACTTTCTGTATCATGGCGAGATTCCGAACGGATCTGGACTGTCCTCCTCCGCTTCCATCGAGGTTGTAACGGCGTACGCTTTGCTGACTTTGGAAGGCAAGCCGACGGATACAGTACAGATCGCACTTTGGTCGCAGCATGCGGAGAACGAATTTATCGGCGTCAAATGCGGCATCATGGATCAATTCGCAGTAGCCAACGGACGCAAGGACCATGCCATTCATCTCGACTGCGATACGCTTAATTATGAGCTGGTGCCTTTCCGCTCCGGCGATTACAAGCTGGTCATCGGCAATACGAACAAACGTCGCGGGCTTGTAGATTCCAAATACAATGAACGCCGCGCGCAATGCGAACAGGCGGTTAGCGTGCTCCGCGCAGCTTTCCCGGAGCTGACGCTGCTCGGCCAACTGACGCTGCAGCAATTTGAGGATAACGCTCATCTGATCGCGGACGAGACGGTTCGCCGCCGCGCTCGTCACGTTGTTGAGGAGATCGATCGCGTCGGTCGTTCCATCGAAGTGTTGAATCGGGACGATTTGGCAGCCTTCGGCCAACTGATGAACGCCTCGCACGATTCGCTGCGCGACCTGTACGAGGTGACGGGAGACGAGCTTGATGCAATGGTAGCCGCGGCGCGCGAAGTGCCGGGCGTGCTTGGCTCCCGCATGACGGGAGCCGGCTTCGGCGGATGTACGGTATCGCTCGTGCACCAGGATTCGGTCGAGCGCTTTATAGCCGAGGTAGGCGACAAATATGAGTCCGCGACAGGCCTTAAACCGGCATTTTACGTATGCGATATCGGCGATGGAGTCGGAGAGTTGAAGGAGGGGGCGTAAACGATGGCGGTATTGGTTACAGGCGGAGCGGGCTACATCGGCTCGCATGCAGTTGCGGCATTGCTGGAAAAAGGGGAGCAGGTTGTCATCGTCGACAATTTGTATCAAGGTCACCGGGACGCGGTATTAGGCGGCAAGTTTTATGAGGGCGACCTGCGCGATGGAGATTTCCTTGCTAAGGTGTTTGAAGAAAACGACATCGACGGCGTCATCCATTTCGCGGCGAACTCCCTTGTCGGCGAGAGCATGAAGGACCCGGGCAAGTATTATCACAACAACGTGTACGGTACGCTTTGCCTGCTTGAGCAAATGCAGAAGGCCGGCGTCTCGCGCATCGTGTTCTCTTCGACTGCAGCCACATACGGAGAACCTGAACGCGTGCCGATCGACGAGTATGACCGGACCGTGCCGACGAACGCTTATGGCGAAACGAAGCTGTCGATGGAGAAGATGATCCGTTGGTTCGACGTCGCCCACGGCATCAAGTTCGTATCCTTGCGTTATTTCAATGCGGCAGGAGCGCACGAGTCGGGCAAAATCGGCGAAGACCACAGTCCGGAATCGCATCTGGTACCGCTCGTGCTTCAAGTCGCGCTGGGGCAGCGGGAGTTCATCTCCGTGTTCGGCGACGACTATGCAACGGAAGACGGCACCTGCATTCGCGACTATATTCATGTTAGCGATCTGGCCGACGCCCATATTTTGGCGCTGGAACGGCTCCGTCAGGGCGGAGACAGCGCGATCTACAACCTGGGCAGCGGCAACGGCTACTCGGTTAAGCAGGTAATCGACGTTTCGCGCGAAGTGACCGGCCATCCGATTCCGGCGAAAATAGAAGCGCGTAGAGCAGGTGACCCTGCGGTGCTGATCGCCTCGTCGGAGCGGGCGCGCAAGGAACTGGGCTGGGCGCCGAAGCGCGACAAGCTGGAAGCTATCGTCAAGAGCGCATGGGAATGGCACCGCGCGAATCCGAACGGTTACAAGAAGTAAGGGGAGGCTTATCGCATGAAAGAATCTACATCGACCCCTGAAGCATTCTCCGGGCAGAATTTGGCGGAGGCCATCGAGCGGCTGATTGCGTTCGCGCTTCATCAAGGGCTGATCGACTCGCTTGACGCCGACGACGCTCGCAACCGACTGCTGGATTTGTTCAGCGTGAAAGAGCCGGCGGCAGGTAAAGGTGCAGGTGCCCGACCGCTTGCGGAAGAACTGCCGGACAGCCCGGTACCTCTGTTGGAGCCTTTGCTTGATGCAGCCGCGGTTCTCGGTCTCGTGCCCGACGATACGCTCACATATAAGGATTTATTCGACGCCCGGATCATGGGGCTTTTGATGCCGCGGCCTTCGGAGACTAATCGACGCTTTCGCGAGCGGACGGCAGAGGCCGGCATAGCCGGGGCGACCGACTGGTTCTACAAGCTCAACATCGACTCTAACTACATTCGCATGGATCGGATCAAGAAAAACGGCTATTGGAAGCACCGCACCCCGGACGGGGAACTCGAAATTACGGTCAACCTCTCCAAGCCGGAGAAGGACCCGCGAGAGATCGCGCTGCTCAAATCATTGCCGCAATCCCATTATCCGAAATGCTTGCTCTGCAAAGAGAACGTCGGATACGCGGGACGTCCGGACCATCCGGCACGGCAAAATTTGCGCGTTCTTCCCGTGACGCTGCTGGGAGAAGATTGGTTTTTCCAATACTCGCCTTACGTGTACTATAACGAGCACAGCATCGTATTCCGTGGCGAGCACGTCCCGATGAAGATTTCGGCGGCGACCTTTGCCCGCTTGTTGGATTTCGTCGAGCAGTTCCCGCACTATTTTATCGGCTCTAATGCCGACTTGCCGATCGTGGGCGGCTCGATTTTGAATCACGATCATTTCCAAGCGGGACGACACGTTTTCCCGATGGAGACGGCGCCTGTTACGGAATGGCGTTCTCATGGCCAGTATCCGGATGTTTCTCTCGGAATCGTACAATGGCCCATGTCCGTTCTGCGCTTGCAATCGAGCAACCGTCAAGCGCTGCTGGACGCCGCTTCGGCGATCCTTGCCGAGTGGCGCGGTTATAGCGATCCGGCTGCGGACATTTTCGCTTTCAGCGACAAGGACGGCGCGCGTATCGAGCATAATACGATCACTCCGATCGCCCGCTTTAAGGACAATGGCGCATATGAGCTCGATCTCGTGCTCCGCAACAATCGTACAAGCGAAGAGCATCCCGACGGTATTTTCCACCCGCACAAGGAGCTTCATCATATCAAAAAAGAAAATATCGGTCTGATCGAAGTGATGGGTCTGGCGGTGCTCCCAGGTCGTCTGCAAGATGAGCTCGGCTTGATTTCTGACATTATGACGGGCAAGACGTCTTACGACCAAGCGGGGCTTGGTTTCGCTAGCCACCCTCTAAACAAGCATGCTGCTTGGATCGCGGAATTGGTCGACCTGTACGGAACGGACGGCTCGGAAGAGGCTGTGAAGCTTCTACTGCAGGCAGAAGTTGGCGACAAGTTCTATGCTGTGCTTCGCGACGCAGGCGTGTATAAGACGGATGAGGATGGCCGTACCGCCTTCGAACGATTCCTGGAAGAGTTCGTGACGGCATAACCGGCACGGCAAAACAAAGCTTTATATATGTAACGGCTGGATAGAGAGAAATCTCTGTTCGGCCGTTTTTTATGATGCGGCTGCTGTATTCTTTCGCTCGCGAAGCATCCCATATTCATTTAAGGTGTAAATTGTCGTGCAGGAGGCAAGAATCAGCCTTGAAAGGGCCTCGATGAAGTGATGCGAATTGTTGTTCCGGAAGCGAAACTCATAATAGTAATAAAGCCGATTCCAGTTGGATACGCGCTTGCCGTAATATTTTCGAATGAAGGAGCGAGCCTTCTTGTACATCATCAGCATGGCTCGTCGTACGATAGGCTGTTGGGCCGAGCGTTTCTCGCGGTTCCAGAAGTCCAGCATGGGGGTTATCTCCGACTTATGCATGGCAAGTCGGATTTTGCGAAGCAATCTTTCGGCTGTACGCTGCTGGATACAAAGAGTCTGAGCCAGCTTGCGCGCCGAGCAGCGATGGCCTGAAGCGACCCAATAAAGAGCCACCATCCAGTATCGCAATGGCAATTTCGTTCTGTGCATCAACGTGTTGGACGTAATGGAGGTTTGCGTCTTGCAGTTGGCGCATTCATAGACATTCCGCGTTTTAATCAAGCAATACCGCATTTCTCCGCACTTGGTACAAATAAAACCACGCGGCCAACGGATCGAAAACAAATAATCGCGACAGGACTGCTCGTCCGGAAAAAGAGACATAAACTTGCGAATAGACGCCATGTAGCCCCCTCCTAATTCCGCAGTCTATTTTTCATCGAACTCTCGTTCCTATTTCCATTTTACCAAACATACGTTCCTATTTAAAGAGTTTTTTTATTAAAATTGGGATTTTTCATTATTTATCCATACCCTGGAGGTATTCTTATCTCAGTTTTGGCTTACCTGAGCGAATGGCAGATAGAAGGCTGATAAGAGGTGCGAATGAGGTGCGAATGAGGTGCGAATGAGGTGCGAATGAGGTGCGAATGAGGGGGGAATGAGGGGGATAGAGGGATAGAGGGCATTGGGATAGAGGGATAGAGGGATAGAGGCGATCAAGATTAGTGAGGATTGAGTTTCGGATTAAGAAAGATTGGAGTTGTCAAGAAAAGTGCAGTTTGAAAACACACTCATGCAGAAATCCCTTTACTACGCGGCTTGAGACAGCATTCTTTCGCGATAAATAGCCGGGGGCCAGCCCCCTGGATTCGTGGTGTAGATCCGCCGCCTGTTGTAGTAAACCATGATGTACCTGAAGATGACCGATTTTATATAAGCCATCGAATATTGCTCTGTGCGGATCTTTTACAACTTTTCCTTCTTCAACGTAGCAAAAAAGCTTTCCATCCTCGCATTATCATAGCAGCGCCCGGTGCCGCTCATGCTCTGAACGGCACCGTGTTTAGCCAGACTTTTCCGGAAAGCATGGCTCGTGAATTGGCTGCCTCGATCGCTGTGGTAGATCATGCCACGTG
>PJTO01000211.1_pt1 | contig 48435 bp, 52 predicted proteins | sample 1512101 | NCBI WGS metagenome assembly PJTO01 (sample SAMN08177690, study PRJNA422409) | Soil metagenome, whole genome shotgun sequencing project.
CGTTGTCGCTGACGATCATCGTCGGTTTGCCACGCTCGGCGATCAGATCGGTCAACTCGCGAACGACCCGCCGGCCCGAGATCGAGGTGTCCACTACCGCCCGGAGGCACTCACGCGTGACGTCGTCGACGATATTGAGCACGCGGAACCGCCGGCCGGTGACGAGCTGGTCGTGCACGAAGTCCAGGCTCCAGCGCTAGTTGGGGAGCGCCAGCACCGGCGCGGGTGCGCCCCACGCGACAACACGCGGCTCACCGGTGCTCACCGGACGCTTACGATAGGACAGATGTTTTATTGCACTGCGTTGCACCTGTGCGGGAAGCGACGCGCCGCCTCCCGTCGGATTGACAGCTTGCTCGGGAATACTGCGGAAATCGGACCTCCCGGCGCGACGGGAGCAAAGACGGGTGCAGGTTCGAACTTCGACCGAAACTGGAAAAGCGGCGGTGCGAAACGCCTAACTACGCCTCGCGGTGACCTGCCTCATCCGTTGCGCAAGTCATCGTGATACTCCGACAGATCCAGCGCACTGTGTTCTGGCCGCGCAGTATCGCCGTCGAGGGCAGACGTGCCAGCGATTTCCTTCAGACCCACGGCACGCTGTTCCAACTGCTCGGAAGTGGCTGGTATCATTCCGACCATGCCCTGCGCCACAGTCGCCTGGTTCACCTCGACGAACGGGCGGAGCTTTCGCTCGTAAGCCGTGAAGGCGTCCCGATGGTCGGGATGGCGGGCGAGCTCACTGGCCAGCACATAGGCGCCAGTGAGCGCCAGGCTCGATCCCTGCCCGGTCAGGAAAGACGGTGCGTAGGCTGCATCTCCGACCAGGGCGACCCGGCCGCGTGTCCATGCGGGCATTCTGATCTGTTCGACATGATCGAAATACAGATCATCCGCCGTTTGCATCGCCCTCAATAACTCGGGAACCTGCCAGCCCGCACCTGCAAACGCCTTGGCAGTGAGGTCACGCTGGAATGCCGGGTCCCGCGCGTCGCGCCCGAGCCGGTAAGGATGTGCGAACGCCATCAGCACGAACACCTTTTCTGGCAAACTTCCAGCTGCGTAGATCGCCACCATCCGGCCCGGTACGTTGGAGATGAGGGCCTCGCGGTCCAGACCAAGCGTGTTGGAGATAGAGAAGCCTGCGAAGCAGAAGCCGATAGGCTTGGAAAACTGGGCTTCGTCACCAAAGACCAGAGCGCGCGTGTTGGAATGTACGCCATCGGCACCGATCACGATGTCGAACCGTCCCCGCGACCCATCGTCGAAGGTGACTTCAACGCCTGTGCCATCCTCTTCCAGGGCCGCGATCGAGGTATTGAACCGCCGGGGAATCCGATCCTCGGTCAGGCCGGAAAGAAGCGAGGTCAACTCGCCGCGCGCGATTTCGACGTCGCGGCCGGGGACGCCACCATGGATCCACTTGGGATCGAGTGCGACAACCACATCGCCATCACCATCAAGGAAGGTGACTCGCTGCGAGTCTATATCGGCATCAAGCAGGGCGGGACGAAGGTCCATTTGCTCGGCGACGTCCATCGCGACAGCTCTCAAATCGATAGGATAGCCGCCCAGCCTGATTGTGGCTGCCTTTTCGACGAGGGTGACGTCGAACCCATACCGATCGAGCCAATAGGCGGTAGCCGGACCTGCGATGCTGGCACCGGAGACAAGGACGCGGCGCCCGTTTGCGGGGCGGGAGGGCGGGGTGGTACTAGCTTTGTTCACGTCGAAAGCCTTTCGTCACATGTTGCAAGATGGAACTGCTATCTCGAAGTTGGGCGCGATCTGATCTCACGGGGCCAAAGCAATGGCAGAACCGGAAGCAGGAATGTGCCCATCATCACGGCGGCGATTGCCGGGTCGCCAAGCACCGACCACAACCACACAAAGAACGCGATTCCCCCGCTGACGGGGACGCCCGCCAACACCGCGATGACCGCAAATCGTCGGGCGGCACCAAGGCTGAGGCGCGATCCGCGATAACTTCGCGCTTTGCGCATGGCTTGTGATCCGCGCCTGCGTCAGAAGGCGTAGCCGAAGCCGAGCACCGCCATGGGCGACCAGCCACGCTGATTGAACGGACTGTCGGCTACCCGATCGAGGTTGCGAACGAGCATGCCAACACCCACGAGGTTGACCCTTTGCGTCAGTCGGTAGCTGACGGCCAAGCGGGCATCGACATCCTTGAATCCGCTCGACGGGCGATAGATGGGCAGGCCCGATGCCGCCGACTGCTCCTCGTCGACGCCGAAATATCGCCGCAGATGCTTCGCGTCGGCCCAGCTCACGCCGATGCCCGGACTGATCGTCACTTTCTCGCTCAACCGGAAAGAGCGGGAAATGCGCGCGTTCACGATGACCCCTTTCGCATCGCCGCCGAACACTGGTGATGTCACGGACAGGTTGCCGGTGAAGCCTGCGACCTGCCCTGTCACGAAAGCCCGCCCACCGAAGGTATCGTTCAGCTTTCCGATACCATCGGGTACATCCTTTCGATCATAGCCGAGCATCCAGGTTACACTGACGCCCGCTTGTAGCTTCTCCTGATTGATCAGGTACAGACCGATGCCTTCCCCTGCCTTGGCGAAGAACCGGCCCTGTTCGACGTCTATGACCAGGGCGGGCTGAACCTGAAAATCGCGCGAACCCTGAAATTGCGGAAGGACCATCGTGCCCATGCCGACGACGACATGATCGCGATTATTCCGCTCGACTTCCGGCGCCGGCGAGATCGTCAACCCATCATCCGCCTGTTTAGCAGCCGCAGGCGAAGAAAGCCCGATCGTCAACACGCACGCGCTGGATGCGAAAAGGACGCGCGGCCACGGCCACGGAAGTGCGGCTATTGTCACACTGAAACTCCCGATATAAGATGCGACCCGGCATCTACGAGAATGTCTGCATTGGGTCAAGATGCATTAGCGCATCTTATATGGGGCGAGATGTGACTGAGCGAAGGCGGGGAGCAGACCTGGAACATGCATTGCTAGATGCAGCGTGGCTGGAATTGACGCTAAGTGGCTACACAGGGCTGACGATGGAAGCGGTCGCGGAACGTGCCGGTACCAGCCGTCCAGTGATCGCGCGTCGCTGGGACGGGAAGGCAGCGCTGGCGGTTGCGGCTATCCGCCGACAGATGTCGCGATACTCGCTCGATGTACCGGATTGCGGTGATGTCAGAACGGAATTACTTCAGTATCTTGCGCGCGCGTCGCAACGCGCGGAAGGTATTGCTGCGGCACTTTCGCTATTCACCAGCGAGTATTTCTCGGAAGATGGATCGAATCCCGAAAGCTTGCACAATGCGCTGATCCGTGGCGAACAGGAAATCGAGACGGCAATCCTGAAGCGGGCGGTTGCTCGGGGTGAAGTGTCTAAGGATAAACTGGTTCCACCGGTCTTGACATTGCTTGGTGATCTATTTCGGCATCACGTGATCATGAACTTCGCCGCGCCTTCGGAGATCCTGCGAGCAGCTTGGGTCGACTCGATCTTTCTTCCGCTGATCCGAGTAGACCGATAGGTGCGGACGCCGGTCGCAATAGCGTACTGAACACATAGCGTTGTCGGATCGCCCAAACTTGGCGTCGCGACCAAACGGTTGCGACGCCAATCATCGCCGTTCAAAGCGCTTAACCAGCGTCGATCGTATTCTCGATTGATGCTGTGCTGTGGTTTTGGGAAGCCTTAGGCATTCCCGGAACTCGATCCCAATGAGAACGCCCCAGCAGCCGTCTCGCTGGCCGTTCCCAAGTGGGAACGGCTACGCTAGCTTTGCAGATGCGCCGCAAACCCGGTCAGGGTAGGTGCGGCGGCCTCCTCCCGTAGTTCCATGGAGGGGATGGCATAGTCGCCCGCGTTCTGTCGGCGGTATGGAATAGGCTCGTCGGTGAACAGCGCGCGCATCCGGCCGCGCAACATGTCGGACGTGGCGCGAGGTCCGTCGTCGTCCATTCGATCAGCTTGGTAGACAACGAATGGCGGCAGCACGTCGTAGCCCAGATAGAACAGCACGCCGTGGTTGATCGGGAACACCAGATCGTCGATCGGGCTGTTGATGCCGTGGCCCGTCATGTGGCTCCCAACCACCGGCAGTGACGATCAGCATGGCGCGCTTGCCGGCCAGCTTCCCCTCACCATAGCGATCACCCCAGCGCTGGTCGCTATGCTCGCCCACCCCGTAGGCGAAGCTGTAGGAATAAACCCGGTCGATCCCGCCATTCAGGATCGCCGGCATCGAGAACCACCAGAGCGGGAAGGTCAGGATCAGGGCGTCGGCCCACAGCAGCTTGTCCTGCTCCGCGACCACATCCTCCGTCGGCGTGCCGTGGGCGAACGCGTGGCCCGACGCGGCGGGCACGCGCCAACGCTCGCGTCGCTATCCAAGCGCTGGCCCCATCGCTCGGAACGCCATCTCGACCAATCGGGCTTCCCGCGCAGTGCCTTCCGGATCATCGGGAAGTTGAGTCAGCAGCGCGAGCAATTGCAGGAAATCGTCGGCATCTAGCGGCTGGGCCAAGGCGCCGGTTCCTGCACAAGCCTGCATCAATTCTCGCACCGCACTCGCCAAGGCCTGGTAAGTCGCTGCAAATTCCCGATCGGACATGACCGCGCGGACCATGTTCGCAATGCCGTGCTTCTTTCGGCTGTAGTCGCTGAAACGTCTCGTCCAAAGCCGGAGCGCATCGAGCGGCGGATGCTCGACAAGCAGCCTCGGCGCCAGCGCCGCCAGTTCGTCGATGCTGTCCTGATAAACGGCGAGGACCAGCGCTTCGCGGCTTGCGAAATGGCGATAGAGCGTACCTTGCCCCACCCCCGCCAGTTTGGCGATCGCATGCAGCGACACCAATGGATCATGGCCTAGCGCATCCCGCGCTATCGCAACCAGCCGTGCACGATTGTCTCTCGCATCGGCACGCATTTTATCATCGTTACGCATCGCATCCTTGCTAACCGGACAGCTGTCCGTTAAGCGCTAAGCGGACATCTGTCCGCATGTACTACAGGAGGCTGCGATGCTCTATCAAAAATTAGGCCGAACCGGGCTTGATGTGTCACCGATCTGCATCGGGAGCATGGGGTTTGGAGAGCCTGGGGAAGGTCATCCTGCCTGGTCGCTCGATGAGGACACGTCTCGTGGCATCATCCGGCACGCGCTGGAGGCGGGAATCAACTTCTTCGATACCGCGAACCTGTACTCGCGGGGCACGAGCGAGGCGTTTCTCGGTCGTGCGATTAAGGACTTCGTCAACCGGGATGCGGTGGTCATCGCCACCAAGCTGTCGGCGGGAATGCGAAACGGTCCCAACGCCGTCGGCCTGTCGCGCAAGGCGATCATGATCGAGGTGGACAACAGTCTCCGCCGGCTCGGCACCGACTATATCGATCTGTATCAGATCCATCGGCGCGATCAGATGACGCCGTGGGAAGAGACGCTCGAAGCCCTTCACGACATCGTCAAGGCCGGCAAGGTTCGCTATCTCGGCGCGTCGTCGATGAAGGCTTGGGAATTTGCCAAGGCGCTCCATCTGCAAAAGGCGCATGGCTGGACGCGCTTCGTCTCGATGCAGCACAATTACAATTTGCTGGCGCGGGAGGAGGAGCGCGAGATGATCCCGCTTTGCGCGGACGAGGGCGTGGCGACGCTGATCTACAGTCCGCTCGCACGCGGCAAGCTCGCCCGTCCCTGGGGAACGACGACCGAGCGTATGCAGACGGAACCCGCGGGTGCCAAACAGAACCCGGCCACGATCGAAAGCGACCGCGCTATCGTGGAGGCGGTGAACGCGATCGCCGCCGAACGCGGCGTTAGCGCGGCGCAAGTCTCGATGGCATGGCTATGCCGCAATCCCGTCGTCGCGGCACCGATTGTCGGCGCTCTCAAGCCCAAGCACATCGACGATGCGGTCGCGGCGCTGACACTCCGTCTCACGGACCTGGACGTGGAGCGGATCGAGAAACCCTATACGCCCAGGCGGGATGGTCAGGGCGTGTCGGATCCGGCGCTGATCCACCGCGCCATGGAAGCCGCCACAGGCTTCAAAGCCGACGCGCCGCTCATCTGAGATGATGTCGCGCCATCGTCCCAGGTGGCGCGACAGCGATCGACAGGAAGCGTCTATTGTCGCAAACGAATGGCACGTTGTGCAATCGCGCGGTAGGTAGGCCGAACGGCCGAAATCTGGCCGCGTCGCCGACTCGCGAGCCGCGACAACGGCCTTTCGACCTCCTGAATCTGTCCTTCCATTCAAGGCGTTCAGCAAATCAGCGCGACGTGCCCTAAGCAACCATTCGCATGGCTCCGTGGCCAGTCACGCTACGAAGCTCGTCGATCGGGAAAGCGCGTCCCACCGGTCGCGTTCTTCTTTCATCGCCTCCAGCTTCTGGTCGACCAGGCCAAGCGCGTCGGCGCCGAGGAACAGCCGCGTCGGCGGCGTTTCCGCGTCGATCAGGGTAAGCAGCGCCTGCGCGGCCTTGGCCGGATCGCCCGGCTGGTGGCCGCTCTTGGCCTGCCGTGCCGCGCGCAGGGGGTCCATGACCGCATCATAGTCGGCGATACTGCGCGGCGTGCGGTCCATCGAGCGCCCCGCCCAATCGGTGCGGAACTGACCGGGGGCGAGCGCGGTGACACGGATGCCGAAGCCGGCAACCTCCTTGCCGAGCGCTTCCGAGATACCCTCCAGCGCGAATTTGCTGCCGCAGTAGAAACCGATTCCCGGCATGGTGATGAACCCGCCCATCGAGGTCACGTTGACGATATGGCCCGCCCGGCGCGCGCGCATGCCGGGGAGCACCGCCTTTATCATCGCCACCGGCCCGAACACATTGGCGGCGAACTGGCGTTGGAGATCGTCGATCGACGATTCCTCGACCACGCCCTCGTGACCATAGCCGGCATTGTTGACCAGCACGTCGACCGCACCCGCCCTCCGCTCCGCGCGGGCGACGGCGTCAGGGATGGCGGCATAGTCGGTCACGTCCAGCACCAGCGGATGAGCGCGATCGGGATCGAGCGCCGCAAACGCATCGGCGTCGCTCTCGCGCCGGACGGTGCCGATGACCCGGTGCCCGGCATCGAGCGCCCCTTTCGCGAAGGCGCGGCCCAGGCCCGAGCTGACACCGGTGATGAGGAAGGTCTTTGGCGCGGCGGAGTTCATACGATAACCCTGTAAAACCGAATAACTATATCACGATATAGGTGCGTATGACGTTAAGCAAGCCCAACGGCTCCCCCGGCGAACGGGGAGAACCCGTCCGCCAGCGGGTGCTCGAAGCGGCGGAACGGCTGCTCCGCTCAGGCAAGGCCGAATTTTCGATGCGCGATCTGGCGGCCGAGGCGGGGGTCAGCTTTGCCACCCCCTTCAACCAGTTCGGCAGCAAGGCAGGGGTCATGCACGCCCTGTCCGGCCGACGGATCGAGACGATGGCGATGCGCTATACCGCTGCCACGCCGCCAGCGGATGCGGCAGGCCGCGTCAGGATGGCGGTCGAGATCGCGGTTGCCGTCATGCTGGAAGAGCCGGACGTGAATCGCGCCGTGATGGGATCGATCGGGACCGCTGGCCTGACTCAGACAGATGCCTTGGAACGATCCGCAGCCTTTTGGGCGCTTGCATTGACGGGCGAGGACAGTGTCAGAGTTTCGCGTCGGCAGTCACCAAACGACTTGCCTCGCCATCTCGCTCTCGCCTTCCGCGGTGCCCTATCGTTTTGGTGCGCTGGCGAGCTACCCGACGACGAACTTCGTCAGGCAGCCCTTGCCATCGCGGACGCGCTGATGCTCTCCGCTTAGGAGTAGCAACGGCCGTTAAGGGTGTAAGGTCAAGCCGCTAGGTTTATCCCTTCTGATGGACGAGGTTTCTCGTCACAAACGTACTGAAGGTGTTCATCCAGTTCTGGAAGAAAGCCTGACTTCCGTCGGCAAAGATGCCATCTTCGTTCACCAGATCGGCCTGCCATTGAATGTAAGTCTCAGGCTGCCCGAACATCGGCATGTCGAAAAACGTGAGGACGCTGCGCAGATGTTGTTGCGCGATAGCTGTGCCGGTGCCGCCGGGGGAAACGCCGACGATTCCTGCGGGACGACCCGACCACGAGTTGTTGCCATGGGGGCGTGAGCCATGATCGAGGGCGTTTTTCAGCGCGCCGGGTATGGAGCGGTTGTACTCCGGCGTGACAAAGAGGACACCATCCGAAGACTCGATGGCAGCCTTCATCCGGAGTACTGCCGCGCTTTGGTTCGCGTCATCGTCCTGATTGTAAAGCGGAAGGTCGCCGATCGACACGTCGATGAAATCGAAGTTCGACGGGGCGAGACGTATCAATGCGTCCGCGACGCGGCGGTTGATCGAGTCCGCGCGCAGGCTGCCGATGATAGTGGCAATGCGATAGGTCATGGATAGTCTCTCGGGTTGGATGGCGGCTCAGGCTTCGATGCGCCCGCGGTCGCTCTGGTAGACATTGGGGTCGAGGCCGAACGAGCTCTGGTTCTGGTCGAGCGCGGAGATGCGGGCCATGTCGTCCTCGGACAGCTCGAAGTCCCAGGCGGCGACGTTGTCGGCCAGATGCCTGGCGTCCGCCGCCTTCGGGATGACGACGAGGCCGCTCTGGATGTGCCAGCGAAGGACCACCTGCGCGGCCGACCGTCCAAGGCGCTGCGCGATCTCGATGATCGCTTCCTGCTTCAGGATCAGGCCATGTTCCAGCGGGCTCCAGGCTTGTGTCAAAATGCCCTTGGCGGCGTTGTAGGCGCGCAGTTCGCGCTGCTGGAAACGCGGGTGCAGTTCGACCTGGTTGATGACCGGCATCACACCGGTTTCGCCCGCGATCCGGTCGATCATGTCGACGGTGAAGTTGGCGACGCCGATCGAGCGGACGCGGCCCTCTTCCTGCAAGCGCACCAATGCGCGCCAGCTTTCCGCATACAGGTCCTTGGCGGGCTGCGGCCAGTGGATGAGATAGAGGTCGATCGACCCGATCAGCTTCTCGCTGGCATCGAAGGCGCGCAGGGCATTGTCATAGCCGTGCATGCCGTCCTGCAACTTGGTGGTCACGAAGACCTCGCGGCGGTCGAGGTCGAGCGAGCGCAGGCCTTCGCCGACTTCCCCCTCGTTGCCATAGACGGTCGCGGTATCGAAGTGGCGGTAGCCGACCTTGGCCGCCTCGCGCATCAGCGCGGGCAGCGTGCCTTCGGGCACATACATGACGCCCAGGCCCATTTGCGGAATGGCGGCACCATCGCGCAACGGCAGCGTCCGTGCGGTATTATCCATGAAAGTCTCCGGTATGGCGCGCAGGGAATGGCACTGGTGGTTACACCAGCCCCAAAAGCCCTGAGCATATCGATGTTGGTATGGGCGGCGCTGGTGCCGCCCGGCTCGCATCACTTGTCCTGCTGAACTGCCGGCAGCTCGGTCTTGATGAGGGCGGCAACGTCGGTGACCGGAATACCCTGACGGTCGTTGAACGTGCCTGCCTTCGGCCATGACATGCCGCGTCCGATTGCGAAGGCGGCGCGGTACTTGCGCATCATGTTGTTCGGATCGTTCGCCAGCTCTTCCATCAGGAAGGGAACAGTCCAGACCGACCGCTTGAAGGGGCGGCCGAACGCTGCCTCCAGCTTGTCCGCGACCTCGCCGTAAGTGACGGTGTCGCCAGCGAGGAAGACGATCTCGTTGCGGATCGTCGGCTCGTAGAACACGATCTCGGCGGTCAGCACGCCGATGTCGTCGGGCGTCGTCAGCGTCACGGCAGTGTCGAAGCTGCCGAGCGCATGGACCTCGCTATTCTCCAGATCGACGACGCCGAAGTCCGGCTCGAACAGATAGCTCATGAACATGCCGGTGGAGATGATGACCCACTCGGTCTTGTCCTGCGCGCGCAGCAGCTCGCGCACGTCGAGCTGCGCATCGAAGATGTCCTGCGGTCCACCGCGACCGATCGCTTCGAAGTCGACGCCGAACTGCCACGGGAAGTAGCGTGGGATGCCCGATTGCAGCGCCGCCTTGGCGAGCTTCATCGGCGTGTTGATCCCCGCCGCATAGCCCGCACACCCGATCACGGTGTCGTAGCATGCGAACAGCTCGGCAAGCTCGTCGATCGTGTCGTTGACCAGATCACCGAGGACGATTGCGATGCCCGCCGCACGGATTTCGGCAATGTCGCGTTGCTTGGCTGGATCGCCGGACTCGATGGCGCTTTCGCGCAGCAGGACGCTGATCTTCGCGCCGTCGATGTCCTTCGCGCGACGCCCCAGGTTGCGCAGCACTGGCATGCCAAGCTCGCCTGCACCCAGGACGAGGATGTTCCGTGACTTCACGGAAGAGGTTGTATCGTTCATCGTTCTTGCTCGTTTTCACCTTGGTTGCCCGCGATCTGGCAAGCCTCGGACAAGCGCGAAAGATGGGTACATGCGTGATACTGCTATTAATTCCCTGAGCCAGGAGGACATCCTTCGCTACTCGCAGACGGTTTGTGACGGCCTGCGCGACGATGACGACGGCGTGCGCCGTGAGGTGCTTGCTCATGCCGGTAACCGCTGGTCGCTCGGCGTCATTCACACGCTCGGCGTCTACGGCCAGCTTCGTCACGCGGAGATCGGGCGCCGCATGCACGGCATCACGCAACGGATGTTGACCCGTACCCTGCGGCACTTGGAACGCGACGGGCTGGTGATACGTCACGACTTCGATGAGATCGTGCCGCACGTCGAATATTCGCTGTCCGGCACAGGCCTAGAACTTTTGGTCAGGCTCGTTCCACTGTGGACGTGGATCGTCGGGAACGTCGATAGCTTCCGCGCCTCCCGAGAAACGTTCGACCGGCACCATCCAGTAGAAGAAGCTATCTGACTCGCAACCTCAGGCTTTGTCCCAAAATACCATGTTTTTAGGACGCTCGCGAACGGCAGCTCTCGGTTAAACCCGCCTTTCGGCTTAGCCTCTGCGGATGACGGATTTGTCTCAGACCAAGGCGTTGCGTGCCTAGCGAAACCGACCCTTTCCGGCCGTTCGGCACCCACATTTGGCTTCCCAAGTGCAGACTGTCCGCTAATCCGGCAGGTGCCGACCAGGGGGCCAGGGGGCCAGATGAGCCAGTCATGCCTTGCTCGCTGCGCCTAGCGCTATAATCTGAGGCCAAAGCAGTTTGATCAGGAGAAAAGTCCGGCAATGCATAGCCCTCCTCAATCGGAGACCATCCTGGCGGCCTCAAAAAAGATTGGCGAGGCGCTCGACTGGATCGCGTCCAAATTGCCCGGGATGGAAGTCCCTGGAGATCATCGGCATCGCATTGCAGCACAGCTGTGTGATCTTTCGCTCGATCATGCAGCGGCAATCGTGGCGCTTATCACTACAGGACGCCACTCAAGTTCCTTTGCCCTGGTGCGCTGTCAGTTCGAGTGCCTGGTTCGCGGTGCGTGGCTGTTTTATCGCGCCACGGATGAGGAGATAGAGCGATTCGTCGAGCGGGACGAGATCAGGCCCAATATGGCAATGTTGATCGAAGCACTGGAAGGCGGCCCTCCCTTTGAGGACAAATTGCTAACCTATGTGAAAAAGAATGCCTGGGGGCCGATGAACGGCTACACGCATGGCGGGATTCATCAGATCAGTAGGCGACTGCAGGGCGATTATATCGAGCCGGTTTTCGAAGATGAGCCTCTCCTGGAGGTCCTGCAATTCACCGGGACGATGGCACTGTACGCCTTCGGTGAAATTACGGCGATCACCGACCGCAAAGATCTCAGTGAAGAAGCGCAGGCAATGATGGATGCAGGTGCTTCGCTGGTCCATCCGGCTTTTGCGGCTCACGAGCAGAACGAGGCCTGAAGCTCCCAGGCACCCGCGCAGCCGATCGCGGCATGAGAACGCGCTTGCGCATGGCCGATGGCTGGGCGCCCATTATGCCCGGGTGCGCGATCTGATATCGATCGCTAAGCCTAGCGCGAAGATAAAGAGGTGATTTTGAACATCTGTCCCGATTGCTTCGAAGCCGATGGACTGCAGCGCAAGATCATTTCGGTGAGAAAGGCCGTCTCTACCGGGCCCTGCGATATGCACCCCTCGAAGAAAGGCATACCGATCGAGGAACTGGCGCAAATCATCGATCCAGTGTTTCGCGATCTCTATTGGGGCGGGCCCGATGACGGGAGTGTCTGGTCCGCAAATCGTGGCAGCGTGCTCGTGGACACTCTCTATGAGCTGACCGGAGCGATAGACGACACGATCCTCGACGAGCTCATCGCCGCTTTATGCGATCAGGATTTCTACAGGCCGCAAAAGGGCGAGGAGCCCTATTATGACGAGGACTTTCGCTACGTTCTGCAGGACGATCATGACGGCACGCATTTTGCGAACTGGCAGAATTTTCAGCGCAGTCTGATGTTTGAGAGCCGTTTCTTCAATCCTGATGCAGAGCGGGCGCTTAATGACATTTTCCACGGCATGCAGCAGCTGCGCGACGCAAATGGGCGTGGTCCGGTCTATCTTATCGAGCCCGGGACGCCGGAAGCCCATTTCTTCAGGGCCAGAGTTGCCAATGAATATGAGGATTTTCGGCGGATCGAGGCAAACCTTGCGCGGGAACTTGGCCCGCCACCCGAACGCCTGCGCAAGGCCGGGCGCCTCAATCCTGCGGGGATCAGCGCCTTTTATGGGGCATTCGATCTGGCGACATGCATTGCAGAGCTTCGACCGTCTGTCGGAGGCAAGGTCATCTCGGCGGGCTTCAAGCTAGAGCGGGAGATATGTGTCCTCGACATGACCCGCTTTGTAGACAAGCCCCGCGCGGTCAATCATTTCGCATCGGGCGCGCGCAGACGGGCGCGTCAATGGGTATTCATGGAGACATTCATGGAGGAGATCGCCCGCCCGGTCTCGCCGGGAACCGAGCATCTTGAGTATCTTCCGACCCAGGCTGTCGCCGAATTTCTGAACAAGCGCTTCCAGTTGAGCTTTGCTGGCAGGAGGCGTCATATCGACGCCGTCATCTTCAAATCAGCGCAGCGCCCAGAAGGCAAGAATATCGTCCTTCTGGGCGATGCGGCGCTAGTCGGGCCCGCAAAGGGATCAGCAAAAGCTAAGATAGCCCGGACATTGGAGGCGGTCGAACAGGCGCACGATGACTTTGAAAGCTGGTTCGACCATGCGGTCGAGGAGAGCCGCAAGGTCAGGCCGGCTAGCCTGACGCCAGAGCCCGAAACGGTCCGCTGGACGAAGATCAGCGGCGCGCAGTTCACGCCCGAAGATCTGACGCCGGGCACGTTTCACGATGACGAGTTCGACCAATAGGAGCAGCGCACAGCTCTACGCGCTTGGGAACGACTGAGACAAGATACAAGGAGGTCGGCCAAGAGCTTCGAAGACGTTGCTCTTTCCGTATTGCGCGAAGTCGGGGCTCAGGAACCTGACGGCGGCCCGCCTGTCGCCGCCCGGAGGCTGGAAGATCACTCCTTCGGCAGCGCTAGCGATTGTCTTATGCGTGGAACGGCGATAGAACTGCGGAGAGTTTTTGGGGGCAATCGATTTCCCTGAAGTTTCACGGCGTTGCCGTAACGAGACAGCGCGAGTGCAGATGATGAAGTCGGTGGGTATGGTCAGGATTGAGATAAGATCGTGACGACAGCCACGCATCTCATCGCGCTGCTCCAGAGCCATTTCGATGGTGACGACGAACAATTCTACACCGTCGCCATGCAGGCTGCCGCGAACGAAGCGCGGCGAGGCCATGGCAAGCTCGCGCACCAGCTTCGCGATATGCTCGATCAGGCACGCGAGCGGCAGAAGCGGCCGACGCGCGGCAAGGCTGTGCCACTCGTCCAGCCCAAGGGCGATCTCGCAACTCTGGTCGCGGCCAGATATGTCGATACGCGCCTCTCGAGCATGGTGCTGCCTGACGATCTTCGCGAACGCCTCCATCGCGTGCTGTTGGAACAGCGTCAGCAACACAGGTTGAGTCAGCACGGACTTCAGCCGCGCCGCAAGCTCTTGCTGATCGGACCGCCGGGCGCTGGCAAGACGATGACGGCTGCCGCTATGGCAGGCGAGCTCAAGATGCCGTTGTTCACGGTGCTGCTCGACGGCATCCTGACCAAATTTCTGGGCGAAACCGCCTCGAAGCTGCGCCTGGTGTTCGAGGCGATGGCCGAGACCCGCGGCGTCTATTTCTTCGATGAGTTCGACGCGATCGGCGCCCGGCGAAGCGAGCGCAATGACGTTGGGGAGATTCGACGTGTCCTCAACTCCTTCCTCCAGTTTCTGGAAGAGGATGAGAGTGAAGGGCTCATCATCGCGGCCACGAACCACCCCGAGCTGCTCGATCCAGCGTTGTTTCGCCGTTTCGACGATGTGATCGAATATACGCTGCCCAGCGATGCGGTGGCTCGCGCAATTCTGGAAAGCCGGCTGTCGCTGTTCGACACCGGGGGCGTGGAATGGTCGCCGATCGTCGGGGAGGCTGCTGGCCTCAGCCAGGCCGAGCTGGCCCGCATAGCCAATGAAGCGGCCAAATATGCCCTGCTCGATGATCGCGAACGGATTACGAACACAGATCTCCTCCAGGCAGTGAGTGAGCGCAAGGCGGCGGCACGCGGATAATATGGCTGACGAGCCGGCAAGGCCTCATTCCCACTTCTATTGGCCTGCGTCGGGAACCTCGGAAAATTATACGGCCTATCCCCCCGGAGGTGGTGGATCCCCGATACCTGAACGCGACAGGGAAGCCCATGCGCAGCAACTGACCAAGGCTCTGAGCGAGGTTGTCGCTGCGGGGGAAATCCTTCTTTCTGATCGCGATCCGCAGATCGCGACCGGCACTGCCGGTTTCTACATCGACTTCATCCTGCCATCCGGTCAGGCCGACATGGTCGACAAGCTGGAGCGGAAGGGAAAGTTCCCCATCGAGCTTGTGAGCGTACAGCCGGCCGACGAGCAGCATGTGGCTGCCACGGTCTTTGTCCCGGAGTCCCAGCGCGGCTATTATCTGGGCAAGGTGCAGGCTTACGAGACAAAGGACAACGTCAAGCAGAAGACCCGAGATGACGGCACCGTCATCGAGATCCGCAAGCCCAGAAATGAGCGGCTGGTCGCCTCGATAGAAACTGCCCGGCTGGCGGTCGCGCGCTCACTCTACACGGATGCGGCAGATCTGTTCCCGGCGCCCAACGTGCATGCCTGGTGGGAAGTCTGGCTTCGCAAGGGCGCAGGTAGGAAATTCGAGGCTACGGCGCAGACCCTTGGGCTACCGTTACGCGAGACCGTGCTGGAATTTGCAGAGCGCGAGGTTCGGATCGTCTATGCGAGTCCAGAAGATCTAGGCCGGATCATCGCCAATACCGATACGGTCGCAGAACTGCGAATGGCGCGCGACACGCCGGCCTTCTTCATGGGTATCGACGGCGCCGAGCAGAATCTGTGGTCAGATGATCTGGCTGGGCGCCTCGATCTTTGCGGTCAAGACGCTCCTGCGGTCTGTCTGCTCGATTCCGGCACGACGATCGGCCATGCCCTGATCGCGCCGCTGCTCGATCCTGCCGACCAGCAAGCCTGTGAGCCGGGATGGAATGGCGCGGATGTGAGCTTGCAGGTGCATGGCGGACATGGCACGCAGCTATCGGGGATCGCCCTATACGGAGATCTCACCGACATCTTGGCGAGCGCGGGCCCGATAACGGTGCGCCATCGTTTGGAGTCCGTCAAAATCCTTCCCGATCACGGCGCGAACGACCCCGACCTCTATGGCGCGATTACGGCGCGGGCCATTGCGCGCGCGGAAATCACGGCGCCAAACCGGCCTCGCGCCATATGCTTGGCCATCACCAGTCCTGGCGATCATTGGCGTGGTCGGCCCTCATCTTGGTCTGCCAAACTCGACGCGCTGGCATTCGGGCGCGATGAAGTGCCCCGGATCATAACCGTCTCGGCGGGGAACATCCGCGAACCGATCAATTCGGCCAACTATCCCGAGCGCAACGACCTGATGCCGATCGAGAGCCCGGCTCAAGCGTGGAACGCGCTGACCGTTGGCGCCTTCACGGAAAAATCGGTCATTGCCGATACCAGTTTCGCTGGCTGGAACGCCCTTGCCGGTGTCGGGGACATTGCCGCTCGGAGCCGGACTTCGGTAAGCTGGCATCGCGACTGGCCGCTCAAGCCTGATGTCATGTTTGAGGGCGGCAACATCGCGATCAATCCTGACAGCGGCATGGGCGATCATGTCGATGATCTCGCCCTGCTGACGACCTATCGCAAACCGACCGACCGGCCATTTACCACCACGGGCGACACCAGCGCGGCTACTGCGCTTGGGGCACGCATGGCCGCGCAGATTCTGGCCGAAAAGCCGGTGCTATGGCCAGAAACGGTACGCGGCCTGATCGTCCACTCTGCCGAGTGGACCCCCGCCATGATCGGGCATCTGGGCACGCTCAACAGGAGCAGTCTGGTCCGACGATACGGGTTCGGGGCGCCATCGCTGGTCCGCGCGCTTGGGAGCCTCGACAATGACGTGACGATGGTCGTTGAGGACAGCCTCATTCCTTTCAAGATGGGAAAAGACAAGGCCATCACCGACCAACTGATGGTCCATGAATTGATCTGGCCGAAGAAGAAACTGGCCGAACTGGGTGAGGTGCTTGTGCAGCTGCGCCTGACTCTGAGCTATTTCATCGAACCCAATCCCGGTGAGCGCGGCCAGTCTCGCCGGCACAGCTACGCCAGCCATGGCCTTCGGTTCGCGCTCAAGCCCGCCGACGAGAAGCCGGAGGTTTTCCTGCGGCGCATTACCTCTGAGGCGGGACCGCGCCCTCCTGCACGACAGACGTCGGATACCGGGTGGACCATCGGGCCCCAGTTGCGCCACCGCGGCTCGCTCCACGGCGACATCTGGGAAGGCACGGCCATCGATCTTGCCGAGCGCAACACCATCATCATCTATCCGACGGGCGGCTGGTGGCGCGAAAATCTGGCGCAAGGTAGACTGGGTGAGCCCGCGCGCTACAGCCTGATCGCCAGTATCCGGGCCGCTGACGGAATCGACCTGCGGACGGAAATCAGCGCCCAGATTTCTCCCGAGATCGCTGGCGAAGCGGTGATTGAGGTCTGATCCATACGAGACCCCGGGCATCGACGATGTCGGTCTTCCGGGACCAGAACGGCGATCGGGAGCTCCAACGTTCGACTGCTCCATGTAATAGGATGGATGCGTTCACCTCCGGCGCTGACAGACCGCGGCCCGATCCTGCTCTTTTCCATTCAAGGCTTCTGAAATCGGAGCAGTCCGTGGCGCGCTAGGCGAGCCCCACGAGTTCGCAAATTCTGTTATATTCCGCGATCTTGGCTTGGTCATCGGGATTAAGGTCGCCTTCGACATCATCATTTGCCACCGTGAGGTCGCTGAGCAACCGCTGCAGATGGACCGTCATCTCAGTCCAGATGTTCTGGGCTTCGCCTGCGTCTTCAAACCTGACGGAAATCGCCTCGAAACAACTGAGAACCTCGATCAGGCCATCGTCGTCGGTCATGAACCTAGTCTGCGCGTAGCGCCCCAAGCCTTTCCTCGCATCTTCTTCGATTTCCAGCTTGTGACGGGCAAAGCGAGATATGACCATGATATCCGACAGCGCATTCTGCACTTTGAATTGGTCGGGGTCCTGTTTGAACTTCATCATGTGCTTTGCAGCCCCATTACCATACAGACACGCAAGCGTAATCGTCACCACAGGGTGGTTTTTGGCGATCGACAGAGACTCTGCCATCTCGACGATTTCTTGTGCCTTATGAAACCGCTCGCTCGGTTTGACCGAATTCCAAAGTTGGTGGCGCCCATTCATTTCCTCGAGAAACGCCAGGTAGCTGGGACGAGAGACCTCATGAGGCACTCCTCGCAGTTTCCGGAGATAGCCTATCAGAAAGTCGTCCGGCTCCAGGACACGGGCATGCTTGAAGAAGGATCGCAGCGCCGCAACGTCCTTCAGGATTTCCCTTTCCAGATCAGCGCCGTTAAGCTTGCTTTGGACCTCACTCGCCCTCTCGATGAGGGCGAAAAGATAGGACACCGAGTTGTGAGGCCGATCGAGTCTCCGCAGGCGCCTGCGCCAGGTGGCCTTTCGAGGGCTCTGGGCAATCGCCTTGGGGGAGAGCCTGGGAATGGCGGCGACACAGATGTCGAGAAAATGCAGGGTCGGAACCGCCTCGGCCCAGGCCTGCATCGCACCGGCCTGTTCAGAGGTCAGGTCCATGGCCAGTTTCAGCTGCGGAGGTCGGCGATAAATCCGGTCAGTGGCTCCTGAAATCATTCTCTGCTCCATCGCTGGCGCCACGAGGTGGATATCGTCCGAGGGCTGATCAAGTCGCGCTGGGATTCTTTTTCAGCTGGCAGCCTTCTGCCTGGCCGGCGGTGATCGCGCGGGTCGCAAACCCGCCAGCGAACTGCCTGCTCCAACTTTTTGATAACCCGACCGGCAGGATTGAGGGGGAGATGCGTATGACTGCACCTGCCGCGCGCCTGCACCGCTATGTCATCGCACGGAATTTCACGGTATCGACCAGAAAATCATCCAAGCTTCGCCTGCAAATAGGCTTGGAGAGAGGCGATGCCGGCGTCCAGAAGCTTATCACCCGCCTTTGCGCCGAGCTTTGCAAGGAAGGCCTGCAGACGCCGAGCCGCACTGAGCCGCTTTTCTGGCGAGCTGTTGCCATCCTCCATTTCGTAAACGGAAGACTGAAGATCCACGGTGTTGGGCAAACCACTGTCTCGTATCAGCTCGAGGAGCTGTATGGGTTCGGGGCCAAAATTCTGATTGCCATAGACCTCCTGCGCCACGACGCCGGTGACCTGATTGATGAACTGCGGCCTTATGTTCACGACCATCTTGTCGGCCCCGGCATAACCGAGCCGTGATGTCCCAAGGCCCATAACTTCCGTAACGCCTTCGCGGCTTGGGATGACTTGCTCCACCAGTAGACGAATGGTTGCAAGCTCGGCATCTGAGGCCACTTCGATGAGCTCGCTCTCGAGGCGGTGACGGATATCCAGAATCTTGCGCTCACGTTCTTGCCGAATGTCGCTGGTGATCCGACGAAGCTTTTTCGAATAGTCTGTCACGAGACGTCCAACGGAGTACGCGTCAGCTCCCTGCTCGATCAGCAGCCGTTCTGCGGCAGTTGGATCCGCCACACACAGGTCCATAACCCTTGTGAAGCCGGAGAAGCTCGCGGTTACGTCGTCCTGCGACATGCTTCCGTCTCCGAAAAACTCGTAGACCGTCCCGCTTGCCGTTGCGTGGGTCGATTGCCGTACCTGCATGTTAAGTGATCGTGTGAGATAGTCGCGAAACAGGCTCAGTACGTCGATTGTCTGTTCGGCATAAATTTTTCTAGAAGGTACGTAGAACCGAAAAATGAGATTATTGTGATGCCCTTCAACAAATTCCCCGGCTAGAAGGCTCAATTCCACGTTGCGGCGGTAGGGAACGACGTTCAGTTCATACCTTTCGAATAGCTCCATGACCGCTTTGCGCTGATCCTCCTCAAGCGGATAGAAATATCCGTTAGGACCAAACCAGCTATCTTCATCTTCCTCTACGCCCGAGCTTTGCTCGATTGCCAGGCCGAAGAAGGAGGAATGTACAAAAATGATATGAGGGATAAGCCTGATCCGTCCCAACAGCTCGTCATGGACTTCTGAATATTCGGGGTGCAGCATCCTTTCCATCGTCGTATTGGACAGCTTCACCAGGATCCCGACAAGCGGCTCCTCATCGATGATGTCGATGATGTTGACCCAATTCGCCGATCCGGACTCCAACCGCTTCTTGATATATGGAATCCCCGCAACAGCTAGGCGGCTCTTGGCGGCGTCGCTGTCGCTATCACTCAGAAACAGAAATTTTTTGATGCCGGAACTGTCAGTCATAGCCGATCCTACCTTCGAGAAATGGCGCCGCCAAGCCTCCCCGCGAGGCTCGAAACCTGACCAACAGCGGCGATGCGGTCGAACATTGAACCTCATCAAGGGCGCCGCTAGCTTTGGGCGACAAAACAACACCGAGGTCATCCTTGCCGAAAGAGCCATATGACAGCGCTAGGCCCCATATTCCGGCTGCCACCCGCCGGCTTGTTCTGGTCGAGTCCGGCCACGGCTGCGCGTTGAGGGTTTGTAGAGAAACCACCTATGTTGAGCTTCACCATATTGATGAAAATCGGGAGAACAACGATCCGGCGAACCTGATCGCCCTTTGCGACATGCATCACAAGATGGCGCATGATGGAAAAATCGATCGAAAGTCGCTTAAAATGTACAAGGAGCAGCTTTCAAGCAGCCGGGAGGCCGAGATTCTCGAGCGGCTTACGCGCCTTGAGGCTCAGTCGGAGCCGGCCAAGTCAGACCTCCCCGTCGCCGAGACCAGTGCCGAGCAGCCTAGCGATTCTCGCATTCGCCAGATCGCAGCGCCGCGCTGGCGGGTTCAGGCCTTTGCATTGGGCCAGGTAGCGATCACCAGATATGAAGACGAGGCCGGCGTGTACCTCCAGCGACACGTTGAGCTCATTGCAGGAGAGAAGCGCCTGGTTCTGGATGGGCTCAAGCAGTTTGAGGATGATCAGGCAGATATCATCGTTGATTTTGTGTATGTCCGAAAGTCATATTTGGACGCGCCGGCTTATGCAAAGTGGGTCCAGGAGAAGCTCGAACTATATGAGCTGATGACCGGTCGGCGCGCCACCGGCGTGCTGGTGGCGGTGGTTGGCAAAGAATCCATGCTCGCGGAAGCGGAGCTTCCCGCAATTCGATCGAGCGTGCGCGATCTGGAGGATGTGACGCTTCGGGTCTATTCCTGTGGGCAACTGGGTTTTCACCCCGGACCGATCAGTGCCTCGCTGTTCTGAGCCGGTATCCCAGCAATCTGTGCAGCAGCAATCTGTGCAGCACCAATCTCAGCGCCATCGAGCATACCGGAAAACCGAGCAGGCCGGTCTAGATCGGATGCCAGAGCAGTCAGGCGGGGCACCTCTCGGTGGAAATCCCGACTCAACTCTCAATGGCCGTCAAAAGCGATCAGCCTCAATCTTTTAAGATTATTCTTTGGCGACCTCTGGCAGCTTTTGGGAGGTGCATCGGGGTCTCCCAACGTCCGGTTTGTCGGCGGCAGCGATCATCACCGCGTCCCACCCTGAATGTCCGTGTTCCTCAAATCGTCACCGGAACCCGACAGTCGCAAATGTCCCAACTCAAGTCGTTACGCTGGGGGAGGAAGAATGTTGGCTCACGACAGAAGTCGACATACCACCACGTTGGTTGCGGCGGGTGGCAACGACAACGCGGTCGCGGCCTCCTTCCTTTGCACGAAGAAGCGCTGCATCAGCTGTGGTGATCAGCGCTTGGATCGGCCCATGATGTGGATAGATCGCCAGCCCGAGCGAAACTGTGATCTGCCCCAGAGGTTGACCCTTGTACGTGAGATCGAGGCCCGCCACCCGTTCGCGGATTAGCTCGGCCCGTTCCACCGCCAGCGCCTCATCGGCCCCCGGAATCAGCATCAGGAATTCCTCGCCGCCATAGCGAAGCGCCAAATCGTCCTCACGCGCGCCTCCGGCGAAGACCGCCGCGACCGTCCGGATGACGAGATCCCCGGCATCGTGGCCGAACCGGTCGTTAAGGCCCTTGAATCGGTCGATGTCCATCATCAGGCAGGCGATTGGTGTAGCTGCCGCATCGGCGGTGGCGACCAGCCTGCGCAGGGTATCATCCAGTTCATGCCTATTGCGCAGACCGGTCAGCGGATCGAACAGCGCCTTTTCATGCAGCACATCGCGTAAGTTCAGATTGGCCAGCGCCAGCCCCACCGTCTCGGACATCAGTTCGATGTAGACGCCGGTGGACTCGTCGGGTCCATGGTCCGCCGTCAGATTCTCCAGCACCAGCAACCCGATCGTTTCGCCTTGGGCGGTCAGCGGCACACAAATGGTCGCCCTCGCAGCTGACCCGAGCACATGGCGGCAAGGCACGTCGAGCAACTCGCCACCGGGTGCGTGGGTCTGACCGCGTCGAAGCGCCCAGCAATCGTCCGGCCCGAACGCCGCGTCCGTGCCCCGAGGTCCGCGCGCTTTCACGCCGCCATCTGGCGATCCGTGCCACTCGGCAGCGCAGACCATCAAATCCATGCAGTTGTCCAACGTGTATAGGCGCCCCGCAAGGTTCGGCGCGATCTCAGGAGCAAACAGGCCCACAACGGAGAACAGGTCGCTTACACTTTCGCACCCTTGCAAGCGCTGCGTCATGCGCGCCAGCAGGTCGCGGACAGCCCAATCGGCGTCCCGCTCGCGCTCCAGCCGCTGACGCTCCAGGCCGTTCTCACGGAAGATACGGATGGCATGCGCCATGTCACCGATCTCATCCACCTGCGAGAACTCCGGCGTCTCAACCGTGTAATCCTGATCCGCCAGCCGGTTGACGACGTCACTCAACGTCATCACCGGGCGAAGGATGCGCCTCTTCAAAATGAAACCCAATACCAAAAGGAACAGCGCCGCCGTAATCGCGACCATCGCCTCGGACACCGAACGCAGTTGCTGCGAAGCCTGGCTCGCCTCTTCGATCACGTCGTCCGATCGCTGGTCAAGCAGGTAGCGAAAACGGCCAATAAGGAAGCGCACCCGCTCGAGTTGCCGCTCGTACTCCGGACCGAATACGATCTTCCGCGCCTTGGCGTCGTCGCCGCGACGGGCGGCGGCAATGGCCACCTGCTGCTCGTTTTCCAGCGTCTTCGCCCAGCGCAGCCCTTCCTCCAGCGAGCGCAATTCCTGCTCGTTTGCCCCATTATCCTTCAGCTTCGCGACACGCTGCTCGACCGAGCCGAGCGAGGCCAGGATGTTCTGATAGGCTATGGCGTGGCTAGGGTCGTCCGTCACGGTTGCGAGTCGTGCCTGATCGGTCAGCTCCGATAAGTCGTTCTCAACCTCGAACGTCAGCTCGTCGAACAAGTCGCGCTGCCGCACCGCCGCTCGCTCGGCCTCGTCCGCGCCGGAGGCGAGGACCATCGTCACACCGGCCACGATGGTCAGGCAGACGGTTGCTCCATAGGCCCAATTGGTTATCGTCGCGATACGCATTGCCGGACGCTAAATCTTCGTGGTTACTTATTGGTGCATGGCAGCAGCTAACTTTCTCTCTGACCAAACCCTGCGTCCCCGCCGACAGCGCCCACGACGCTGCCCGAGGTCGCCGCTTCGAGGAAGAAAGCGGGCAGACATGCCTGAGGCACCATTGATCCATGGCGCACTCATCGATGATGTATCTAGCATAGGGGGCGTGACCTAGGCTGTCAGCCGCGCCTTGGCGCCCCCGCCGCGTGTGGGAGTGGGACAGGTATTGCAGATGATCGCCGCCCGGGAACCGCGCACTTCTGGGCGGGGTCGTACTTGAGGTCGCTGAAAAAAGCCTTTGCGTCTGCAACTCTCGGAGCGCCGGTCCACGACGCCGCGTGGCTGCTCCTCCCACGACAGGGAAAGCCGTTGACGGAGGCAAGGTGGAAGGATTTCGTCGCCGTCACCGCCGTGAAATTTACTGGCCGCTCACCTTCGAGCAGCAATGCGACATTTAATCCTGGGCTTACGCTTGCGTGCTCTGGACCGGACATTCGCGAACGTCCCAGAGCAGCCGCGGGACAGGATGTTCGCTCCTAAGTGCAAATAAAGCGCGGTGAGCTTACTGCGGAATTGCGGCTAGGTCTCGGCGCTACGAACTGTGATAAATCCCAAGGAAGACTTCAGGGCGAATCAATCTGTTTCCTTGTCCGTGGCAGTCCAACTGCAATCAAAAAATTCCCGGTCCTGCTTGGGGGCCACGCCTGAAGTCATGACCATCAAGTGTCTATTTTAAAAACAAAAATTTCCTCTATTAAGTTCCCGCTACCGCTTGGGGCAGAATATGCCGCCAAACCTGCTCCGGCAACCCAGACGCAGCTCCTTACAAACCTTGAAAGTACAGCCTCGGGAAGGTAACTCTGCAACACCTGTAGCTCAACCTCGACGTGCCTTGGCGATGTGATCGCCGAGGCACTTTTTATGGCGTCGCCATCGGGCGACCACACCTCGAAAATTGGTGGCCAGGCATCGACCCCACGGTTCGCGTTTCTCAGTTGGAGGGCTCGGAAGCCCCGCTGGCACGCGTCGAACCTGAGGTAAACGCAGACCACGCAATGCATGCCACGTTTCGACCACTGCGAGAAAATGCCCCGGCAAGGTGGCCTTGCCAGGGCAGGTTGGTCGCTAGACTGTCCCGGTAAGAGGACAGCGCATTTTTACGTCTCGGCAACGAATCGGGCAACAGATTTCGAGACGGCGCAGGACTAAGGCGAGCCGGGCTTCTCAGCACCGAGCGTGGCGATAAGGTCCGCGAAGTCAGTGGGCGCAATCAGCCGTTCAAATTGAAATCCAGCCCTGCCACCATGGCGCCAAACAACGTGGGCCTCGATCCGGCCAATCGTTGGCAGCCTGATCGTCAACCGTTCACCGGGCATCAAGTCGAGTTCCTGATCCACCATGAACCCGTGCGGTGATATGTTCGCCATATGCATATCGATCTCACCGAACTTCGTATGCTCGGCGAGAAGGCGATAATCGACCGACTGGCGGACGATCCGTCTGTCATCGACGGGTGGAGAGTGACGGCGACGCACTGAAGGCTCCAAAAATTGCAGGCCTATCCTCGGGGCGAAACCTTACCGGAATGATAATTCATACCCACTCGCGCCCTTTCAGTACAGGCTGAATTGCCGTTCCAACTGTTCTTGATCATGTCACCCAGGCGAAAGCGCTTCGTCATCAACCCACTCGATCACATCCGCCGCCACGTCATCGCCCAGGATTTCGATGGTTCCCGGTTGTTGGCAGCAAGACGAATAGCCCGTTTCCGCGATGGGAGCGGCGCGCCTGGGCCTGCGGTGACGTGTTGGCATCGAACGTTCTCAACTACCCGACTGCCGGAGATGGCAACTCCATGTTCGGTCGGGCTGCGACGAGGACGCTTCTCAGCATAAGGCCGTGCGAAATGAACTATATTTCGCTGGCAAAGAGACGCCGTTTATGGCCTTTGACGTCCGCACCGCCCGCAACCGTTTGGTGGCGGTGGAGTTGGATGGGCGCGCTCGCACCTTTGAATGATGGATTTCATGGCAACTCTTCCAGAATTTTCTCCTGCATCGCTGTCTTCCGTCTCGCTCGCCAGCGTGCTCGACCAGAGCGTCGATTGCGTAAAGCTGGTCGGGTTGGGCGGTGACGTTCATTACATGAACGCCAACGGCCTGTGCTCGATGGAAATCGATGACTTCGATCTCGTTCGGGGCAAGCAATGGGCGGATCTCTGGCCAGAGGCGAGCAAGGCCCAAATCATAAATGCCTATCTCGAAGCCTCCGCGGGCGAAATCGTGCGCTTTCGTGCGTTTTGCCCGACGATGAAGGGTAGTCCTCGCTGGTGGGACGTGACGGTATCCGCTGTCCTTAACGAGGACGGGCAGCACGCCGGATATATGGCGATCTCGCGTGATGTAACAGAGAACCAGCAGCGTTTGGATACGGCGATCGTCACGGCAGACGAGCTTCGCCATCGGCTCTCTAACGCCTTCTCGGTTATGTGCGCTGTCATGAACCATTATGCTCGTGGCGACGACAACCGCGTCGCCTTCGCGGAACAGATGTCGCTCATTTTCGCAGCCATGGGCAGAGCGAAGACGCTCTTTGCCAACATGGACGCCCCGCGCCATGTCGATGATTTGATCCCGGCAGTCCTTTCGCCGTTCGGAAATTCCGAATGTTCCATTACCATCGAGCGACTGCCCGCCGCCACGGTTGGCCTCGAATGGGCCAATGCGATCGCACTGGTGCTTGGAGAACTGGGCGTAAATTCCACCAGGCACGGCGCGCTCGGATCGGGCGGGAGCGTCGTCATCACCGGCAGATGCACCGAACGTGGTTTCACGCTGCTATGGACAGAAAAGTCCAGGAGGGTGGTGCAATGCACCGAGCGGGCTGGCGGCCAGGGCATGCAGATCATGCGACGGGCCATGCAGACGCGCGGCGGCACATTGGACATGCGCTGGAGGCGAGATGGACTGACCGCAGAACTGGCAGTCCCATTGTGAAATCATTCCCACCGCGGTGCCTTGTAACGCCATCCAGCGCAGCGGAACACTGTTCGTACCGATGGGGGCCGACGCCAAAGCAGCTATGATCGGCGACCGGGCGAGATCCCTCGAACGCTTTGTCCGGATACGGGAGATCGAACTGTGAAGACCCTGGTCAGCGCGATGTTTTTGGTGGTGCTGGCACCAACCTCCAGTCCGCCGACAGCCTCGGCAAAAGCTGACGAATGGACGGTCTGGGAGAGTAAACCGTTCCCATTTTCGATCTGCTACCCGACCAACGTTTTCCATCAGCGCAGGGTATCGGACGCGGGTCACGCGATCGCGCTGGAATCGAACGACAGCGCACAACTGATTGCCGGGAGTATCGACTACACCCGCGAAACGCTGGCCGAGCCGCTCCGTATGGAGCAGGAAAGACTGACCCATGTCGCCCTGGTCGCGCGCGGAGAGAACTGGTTTGTCGTATCCGGGACGCGGGTGGACCAGACCCTCTACACGAAGGCCGTCAGGGTTGGCGACCGGCTGATAGCGATGCGGTTTCGCTACCCCGAAAGCCTTGCAGCCAAGTATGCTCCGATCCTCGAGCGAATGGCGGAATGCCTCAAATTCCCCGAGGATGCCTACTGAGCCCGTGGGGTGGTCACGCGCAGCCCGGCAGCCCTATGGCGCTCGCTTCGATGGTCCCGCCATTGCCGCGTACACCGCCATTGATCCAGCTGCGAAGACCGCCATCCAGATCGCGACGCTGCCGGCCCGGATGAAGGTGAAGGCACCCAAGGAAGCCCCGCAGACCAGGGACGCCCACAGGATCAGATAAGGCACCCAATTCCACCTAGGGCCGCCCATGAGAGCCGACGCCAAATGCTGTCCCAGCTTGACCAGGGCGCCGGTCATGTAGGTCACCCCGATCGACACTTCGCCGTTGCGCTGGAACACGGCATTCACCGCGCCCATGGCCGCCGCCAGAACCATCGCTACCGGCAGGTGAGAAGTCACTTCGCTCAACAATGCGGCGGCGGTAAGAAGCCCGGTCACGAGCGCCAGCACGGCGGGTTTACGATGTCGGGTGGCGCGGGAAGCGACGCAGCTTCCGGCAATCACGCCGAAGACGAACCACAGGACCACAGATCCCGCAACGAGTGCGGCCGGGATATCCCGAACCAGCCCGACCGCCACGCGCGTCGAATTGCCGCTCATGAATGAAACGAAAAAGCCGCCAAGGCTGATGAAGCCAATTGCGTCAACGAAACCAGCCAGAGCCGCGAGCATCGCGGCCAATACCCAGAACCGCTTCTCGTAGGCGATCATAGTCAGGGGCCTGCAGGGGATCAGTGCGTGTGAAACTTCGGCAGGTCACCCGCCATGCCTGACAGCATCCCGGACCAGGCGGCCAGAATGAGCCTTCTTCCCTGCTGGTTTTCCGCGCTGATCGCGCCATAGATACCAAGCTTGCCACCGAGTTCCTCCATCGACAGCAGGCCTTCCCTCTGGAGCAGGGTGGCGATCATCACGATAGCACCTTTGATGGCCCGAACGAGCGCCTGTTCCGTTTGCGAGAGTGAAGTCGCATCCGTCATGTCGCTTGACCTTTCGCCTTGGGCCGCCCGTCAGCGGGCGCAGGGATAGTGAACCACAGGGGATCGCACGCCGGCAAGGGGCTTCGGCCGCCATCAAGCCTTGCGCCGGCCCGCAATCGGATCCTATGCCGATGACTGTCTGAACCTGTTGGCCAGGAAGGCGGCGAAAACATGCCGTCAGCGCCCTGAGCGATTGTTCGCGTCAGACTAAATCTCTGCCTGTTGTTGGAGATCAGCGCCAGGCCTGAATCCTGCGTTGGCGACGCCAGTCCATCCAGCACCGGTGGCCATGTCCGCGATATCAGCGGTAGCCCCCAGGACCTCGATTGCTCCCTTGGAGCGCTTGCCGGCTGCCTTGTTACGGAGGAGCATGAACACAGGGCGGACCTTATCTCCTCGCTTCTCGATCGTTTCCATCGCGCGCAGTGACTTTCGCGCAAGCGCTCTCGCCGCACACCGTCATTCGAGCAGCCAGGGTCGTTTGCTCCGCATCTGGTCTGACTGTGTCAGAGTAGGGCTGAGCGGAAAGCTAGCGCCTTGAAAAGGATAACAACTTCCGCAATTATCCTGCCACGGCGAATCATTTGCCGTTGGAGGAGAGTTGGAAGAAAGGAGGCACCTCAATGTCCCTCTCCAAATTTCATCACCCGCTTGACCCGGTTGCGCACCCCCAGTTCGAACATGAGGTCAAACGCGCCATTCTGCAGTCCTGGGTGTCAGATGCTTCCTTGGAAAGCGACCGGCTACCTCCCAGGCAACCGCAAAGGCAATCCCGACAAACGTCCGTGAGCGCGGTGGTTCGGCGGCACGCCGACCGAAGGGTGTGACCATGGCCGAGAAGCTGTTCGACTTGTTCCGCAAGGAGCGCAAGCGTCTGGAGCTCGCTCTTGCTGAAGCCGCGGCAAGGGGTTGCACTGACCACTCCGAAATCCGGCGGTTAAAGGCTCTCCACGCTGCCGTCGGCGATCAGATCGTCTGTTGGACGCGCGACCTCTACGGATCGGAACCCCCGGAAATGGCGAGCGCAGCGTAAGCGGGCGATGGGCCGGAAGGCAACTCGGACCTCCGGCCCATCATCCCACCAACGCAAGTCATCCGCCAACCCGGGGTGCATACCGACCGGTGGATGCCCTGACCAATATGCTCTGCGTCCTCGTGAATTCACGCTCCTCTGTGCCCGCGGTGCGTTGAAATAACGAGGTGCCTGTGGCTCTGCGCGGTGCCACGCCCTTGCGGTGACGTGCAGCATTCGGATCCGCGAGCTGGAAGGGGAGGTCGGGCTAGACCTGAAAACGCCACGTCCCCTTGCCGGCAGACTTGGCCGCGTAGAGGGCATCGTCAGCGACACAGAACGCCGCACCGAGGGTCTTTTGAGCGGAAGCACCAAGGCTGCAGGTTGCCTCCGATCGCTGATTTGTCAGTGCGGCTGAAACGGATTCATGAATCTCCTGACATTTCATCTTAGCTACATGCTCGTTGGAAACGAAAAGGCAGAAAGCAAACTCGTCACCGCCTATCCGGGCCAGGGCGTCGTCCTGCCGGACGGCTGCACGAAGAGCGCCTGCTGCGACCCGTAGCGCTTCGTCCCCGGCAGCATGTCCGTGAAGGTCATTGACCTGCTTGAAGTTGTCGATGTCGATCAGCCCGCATAGAAGGACCGGGTTATCGGGATCTCGCTCGCGGCTCAGCCGTCGGCTTTCTATCACGAACGAGCGCCGGTTCCCAAGTCCAGTCAAAGGATCGACGCGCGCAACCGCTCGTTCCCGATCAAAGGTTCGCCGAAATGCCCCGACGAACAAAATGACGAAGACTACTGCAAAAATGCGCATGCCCGCATTCCACATTGCGACCGCCACCGGAATGCTCGACGCCTGGGCGGAAAGTCCGTCTCCAAACCCGTTTATCAGGAGAGTAAGGATCACACCGGCACCGCCCGACGCAAGACCTGCTACCCGCCCCAGGCACCATGTGGTGAAGCACAAGGGCAGCAGATACAAGCTGCTGACGGAAACCAGGCGGCCGGTGCTGGCATCGAGCCCAAGGACGCCCGCCCAGAGCAAAGCGAGGAGCACCGATGCCTTCGAGGCCCGCAAGGCCGATGTCCATTCAAACGCACGCTCCAACGGCGAGCCGGCGTAGGCGACTGGAACGTCTTCGTTCGAGGCAAAAGGCATGGATCTGCCCTATCGCACAATGGTTAATGGCGGATGGAGGTAATGTGGCCGGTAATCGTAAATCAGGAGGTGCGGCGAGATCACGGGACAGGTGATCTCGCCGCAAGGTGTAAAGGCAAGCGGGTCACGCGCTGCCCAGATCTTCGACGGGTATCCCCCCCCGTTTGAAGCGGGCGGCTCATATCATGCGTGACCGACATTTCAAACGAAATAAGATTACGTTAAAGCTTACCGTGAGGCCTGATATCACTCTTGCCCTCGGTTCCCCGCGACAAGGACTTCGGCTTGTCGATACGGCGGGGCTCATGCCGATGCTGGGGGCGCGCGCACTGTCGCGTGGTAAGGAAACGGGGTCGGTGTGCCGGTTCGCCGTTGCGAGCGAAAGAGGTCCAGTATGGCATTTGTCAACAACGCCAGCGCCCGCGGCACGGTGAAGCGCCCGCACGAAAGGGACCGCGCCAGCATTTGCACCGGCTTGTGCCGGGTTGAAAGGCGAAGGCTTCCTCTGGACAGCCTCGTGTCGTCCGTAAAGGCCAGCCATGGTGCGACTTTGAGCGATGAACAGCATCGATAACCATGGTGCCCCGAACTAAGCGGGGCCCCAAGGGGTCGTGCCCTGCGAATTGCCTTGCGGCGGCACGAACGGATCAATCTAAAGGCAAGGCGCCGAACAACCCCTTGGGATGGAAAAATTGCGACCGGCGGATCGACGAAGAGGTGGCAGGTTCATGACGCCATGCTGGCGACTACTTTTATGGAAGGTGACTGACGCCGTGACCCACGTTCACGGAGGCACACCAGGCAAACGCGGCCGTCCCGCCTACCTTTCGGTCATCGAAACAGGCGCAACAGGATGTTTCGGCCCGAATGGATCAAGTTCGCCCGCAGCCGGTTAAACCATTTCCCCACAAGGAGAACATGATGACCACTGATAGCACGATCTCCACGCTTAACAGCCTGATCAAGACGACCCTCGATAGCATGAAGGGCTATCAGGACGCCGCCAAGGATGCGCAAAGCACCCAGTTCGCTACGATGTTCGCGGAGTTCGCGCGTGACCGTAGTGCGGCGGCGACCGACCTGCAGGCCGAAGTTCGCCGACTGGGCGGAACCCCGGAAGACGATAGCAGCCTTCTGGCCGCCGCTCACCGGACCTTCATGGATCTGAAGCAGGCAATTACCGGCAAGGACGACAAAGCGATCATTCAGGAAGTCGAGCGTGGTGAAGACCACATCAAGGCCAAGTTCGAAGACGTCTTGCGCGACACAGACCTGGATCCGTCTTCACGTTCCGTAGTGGAAAAGGCTTTCGTTTCGGTCAGGGAAGGCCACGATAAAATGAGCGCGCTCAAGCACAGCATCGCATGACAACTTGAGGTCGCCCGCTTGCGGGCGGCCTCATGCCGTATCGACGCCGGTTCACCTGCTTCTACGTCGTCATCCCGTTGAAGGGAGTAGATGTATCCTCGACGACGCGACGCGACGCGGCGGGCGATGCCGGTTGGCGAGCCGCAGCATCCGCGCGCAGGCGTTCCTTCGTCGGTTTCCGCTCAGAGCCCTACCTCAGCGCGCTTTGGGCGCAGATGGTGCGCTTGATCCCGGAAGCAGTGTTGAGTGAAGCTGCTGACCCTGAAGCACCAGCAGCCCATGGTTGTGAAGCCATCGATAGAATGGCGCCGCAAGGCGCGGCCAGTTAAGTGGCGCCTGCTTCGGCACCAACAAACATCCCATACCATTGTCCGGTAATGGTGCGGATCATTAACATCTCCCTATCGTCTCCCTCGGGCTGAAGCCGGTAGCGGTCGTGCTCGGCATTGTTCTCGAGCCAATCCCGCGCCCAGGTCATCGCTGCAAATTTGCTATCGAGGTCGCCCTTCCTCACCGCGATGCTGCCGTTGTCCTCGCGAATTAACTTCCACTCCATTGCCTCGAACCTCCTTTCCCGGGTCGTGTCCCGCGGGGTGGTGTAGGAAGGTTTCCCTGAGAGGGTGGCCACCGTCGATCTTCTGGTAGGGTTCGGATGCGAACTCGAACCTGGAGAAGAAGACGATGACCGAGGACAGAATGGCCCTTGTCGAGCTGATTGAGCAAGGGGCTGATAGCGATTTGGTGCGTGAGATGCTGGCTTTCGCCGCAGAGCGCATGATGGATCTGGAGATCGAGGCGAAGACGGGCGTGCCTTGCGGATCACGCAGCCCGGAGCGGCTGAACCACCGCAACGGCTACCGCGAGCGGGGTTGGGATACGCGAGCTGGCCGGATTGATCTGGCGATCCCGAAGCTGCGCAAAGGCAGTTACTTCCCAAGCTTTCTGGAGCCACGCCGCACTGCCGAGAAGGCCTTGGCGGCAGTGATCCAGGAAGCCTACGTCCACGGCGTTTCGACCCGTTCGGTCGACGATCTGGTTAAGGCGATGGGCGCCAGCGGTGTTTCAAAGAGCCAGGTCAGCCGTTTGGTTGCCGAGATCGACGAGCGGGTGAATGCCTTCCTTACGCGGCCCATTGAAGGCGAGTGGCCCTACCTGTGGATCGACGCCACATACCTCAAGGTCCGCGAGGGCGGACGGATCGTCTCGACGGCGGCGATAATCGCGGTGGGCGTCAACACCGATGGCCGGCGCGAGGTTCTGGGCGTAGCCACCGGCCCGTCGGAAGCCGAACCCTTCTGGAAAGCCTTCCTGCGCTCGCTGGCGGATCGCGGCCTGCGAGGTGTGAAGCTGGTCATCTCCGACGATCACAAAGGGCTGCGCGCCGCGGCCAGCAAGGTATTTGCCGCAACCCAGCAGCGCTGCCGGGTGCACTGGATGCGCAACGCGTTTGCCCATGCCGCGCCGAAACAACGACCCGCTGTCATTGCCATGATCAAGACCATCTTCGCGCAGGAAACGGCCGAGGCAGCGCACCAGCAGTGGGACCAAGTTGCTGATGCCCTGCGCGAGAAGTTTCCAAAGCTGGCCGACATGATGGACGCATCACGCGAAGACGTGCTCGCCTACATGGCCTTCCCCAAGGATCATTGGGCGCAGATCGCGTCCACCAACCCGCTGGAAAGAGTCAACAAGGAGATCAAGCGAAGGGCCGACGTGATCGGCATATTCCCGAATGACGCTGCCGTCGTTCGTCTCGTCGGAGCGCTCATGCTGGAGCAGAACGATGAGTGGGCGGTATCGCGCCGCTACATGACACTGGAAACTCTCGGCTCGGTGAGCCATAACCCTATTGTCAGCTTGCCAGCACTGGCCGCCTGACCTGAACTCGATCCTGCCGTAGATCGACGGTTCCTACACCACCCCGCGGGACACGACCCTTTCCCGCGCTGAATCGCGGGGTAAATTTGCGAAGCCAGATCAGGTTCCCGCCCACTTGCTGACGCCTCCGCACCGCAATGCCCACCCCCCTTCCGCGTATTTTCTTGGCAGAAACATCTTGAAAGGCGCGCGAACAAAATTAGCTCAATGATACCGGACGCCAAATCGGGTCCGGTTGGACATCGAGAGCGCCGGCTCCTGGTTACCGGCGCATCCCATGCCCAAATTGCTTCATTGGAGGATTTGGAAATGAGACCGAGCTTTGATTTTACCCCCTATCGCCGATCGACGGTCGGGTTCGACCGGCTGTTCAGCCTGCTCGAAGCGGGTGCGCGCGAGGACGAGGGCTATCCGCCCTTTAACATCCAGCGGCTTGACGACGACAATTTTCGCATCACCGTCGCGGTCGCCGGCTTCAAGCCGGAAGATATCGAAATCGTCGCGCAGCAGAACCTGCTCACAGTGACCGGAAAGCGGGTCGATGACGTCGACACGAGCGAATACCTGCATCGCGGTATTACGTCGCGGGCCTTCGAGCGGCGCTTCCAGCTCGCCGACTTCATCGAGGTCGCCAAGGCGAACTTCGAGCACGGCCTCCTGACGATCGAACTGACGCGGGTGGTGCCTGAAGCGATGAAGCCGCGTCGGATCGAGCTCGGGGGCAAGGCGTCCGACACCAAGCAACTGGGCGAATTGAAGGAAGCGGCGAGCGAAGTGACCTGATCCTCGCGCCCATTGGCCTGCCGGCGCCGCCTCCGGACACCTCCGGCGCGCGGCGTGCGGCAGGTTTCAGCGTTTCGTCCAGCCGCAAAAGGAAATGTCATCGTGGCAATTCACGATCTCATTCCCTGGATCCGACAGGAAAACCGCCTGCCCCGGAGAGTGCGCCGAACGGGAAAGAGGCACCCATTCACTCGACCGCGACGTGAACGGTCTTTTTGACGTTCCGTATTTTCAGCATTCCAGGAGTTGTGATCGCCGCACTTCGAGCTCGGCGTAGCCGCGAACGAATTTCGCATCACAGCAAAACTTCCGGGCCTCCAAGCGATGGGCCTCGAGACCTTCGTCGAGGACAGCGCCTTGACGCTGCGCGGTAAAAATAACGCCATGCCGAGGAGAAAAACTGCGGCTCCCCGCGGGCAGCGACCGTCGTTCGAGCGCCGCATCGGTCCGCCCAGAGGGATCGAACGCGACAAAATCGCAACCGGCTTCAGGAACGGCGCCCTCACAGCGACCTTGCCCCGAACGAAGGCGGCGCAGCAGCCCCGCCTCGAGTTCCTGTTAACGGCGCCGCCCGCTAAGGGCGGGGTCCGGATTTTCGACTCCGGCCGTTCGCCAACGACAACCAGACGGTTGCCGTCGCGGGTGTGACCTCGTTCCCGCACGGCGCCAAGGCGATCATCAAGTCACTGGCCACGGCGGAAAATGGCGGCCACGCCGCAAAAATCGATGGCGGGGCGGGTTGGCACCGCGCAGGGCATAGTTTTCCGCGCTGACGGGGTGCATGGGCCGGGGCGATACCTCGCGATGATCGAGATACGCTTTCCCGAGCCCGCCTCGGCCGAGCGATATTGTCAAAGGCAGGTTCTCTTCTACGAATGCCGGACGGCATGATTGCCAAGCCAAATCCGTTCAACTCGGCCAGAAGCCTCGGGTCCAGCGCTTTGCTGCTGGCCCGCAGGCCTGCAGAGCCGCCAACGAGCCGGGTGATCGCAGGTCTGCATGACCTAGGGCGCTCAACGGGCGACGATGACTTGCCACAGCTTGTTGCTGCCAGCGACAGACGCTCGTGTCGATGTCATGTCTGGTCGAGGGCGGCGAATACGCGGTCGATGACGGCCATGCTGCCCGCAGCCTCGGGCAGTTCGTGCACCGCCATTTGCTGGAAACGGGCAGGGTCCTTCTTGGGCAAATGCAAATCGATTGGCTTGGAGGCCAGTTTGCTTAGGTAAGATGCCCTTGGCAGCTCGGCCACAAACCATGACGTGATCGAGCCGCCTTTTGCGTTGAGCAAAGATCCCGCCAGCGCTCGCTGTTCGCAATGTGTGGTCAACAGAAGCCGATCACGAACTCCATGATGTTGCTGAACGGCAGACGTACCGGCGCCTTGTCCTGCTTCAGACGGCGCTACCGCCTGAGCACACTGCTCGTCACCGGATATCCGTCACGCCATCCGCCGCGCGCCACTCGGTGAGGCGGATCATAACCTCGCGCAATATGTACACCGCATGCAGCGCGGCCTCGATCTTGCGCGCCCATGCCGGGAAGTCGAACAGCACTGGAAAAACGGGCGAGAGCGTACTCCTGCCAGACGAACAGTTGTTGCAGCCATCCGTTACCTGGACGCTAGTTGCGTATCCGTGCCGTCGTCAGCCGAGACCTTCCAGCTGCAGGATAAAAATCCCAGCTGATCATGGCGAGGGGCGGGGACCTTCCAAGGGCCTGTCTATCAAATGCATCGCGGCAAATATGTCGTCGACCGGCACCGCGCGCCTCGCGCCGGGCGGTTTGCGCAGACCGGGATGGTTGCGCACCGCGGCTCGGTCGGACGCCCAGGATGCAAGAATGGAACGCTTTACTTCCGGCTCGAGGCTCGGGTTGTGCGCAACCTCGAAGGGATGAAGATAACGCGAAAATGGCTGCGACATGGCTATGCCTCCTTCCGATGTGTCGCTCTTTTTCCATCTGCAGGTGCAGCGGACCCGCGCAGCGAATTTTGGAACATCGGTGAGTCGCGTCAAGAGGGAAATGGGCTCATTCACAAGCCAATACTGCTGACATTGGCACTCCCAACCTGCGACTGCCAAAATTTTTTGTGCACCGTCTTGACGCGAAAAATGACCTTTCCTAATTCCGCGTCACCTGTCGTTCGAGAGAACATCAGGCCTATCACATCTCAGTTTTGCATCTGGAGGTTATGCATGCATTTCCGCCCCTTGCACGACCGTGTGGTCGTCCGCCGCATCGAAGCCGAGGAGAAGACCTCGGGCGGCATCATCATCCCCGACACCGCCAGGGAAAAGCCGCAGGAAGGCGAAGTGGTCGCCGTCGGCACGGGCCTGCGCGACGATAGCGGCGAGCGCGTTGAACTCGCCGTCAAGGCGGGCGATCGCGTGCTTTTCGGCAAATGGTCGGGGACCGAGGTCAAGATCGACGGCGAGGATCTGCTCATTATGAAGGAGAGCGACATCCTCGGGGTGATCGAGGTCGCCGCTCAGCTCAAGCAGGCCGCCTGACAGCGACCTGCGTCCTCTGAAACTCGGAAGGAAATCGAAAAAGGAGACGAGGCAATGGCTGCCAAGGAAGTGAAGTTTGCGTCGGACGCGCGTGATCGCATGCTGCGCGGCGTGGATACGCTGGCCAATGCAGTGAAGGTGACCCTGGGGCCCAAGGGGCGCAACGTGGTCATCGAGAAATCGTTCGGCGCCCCGCGCATCACCAAGGACGGCGTTACCGTCGCCAAGGAAATCGAACTCAAGGACAAGTTCGAGAACATGGGCGCGCAGATGCTGCGCGAGGTCGCGTCGAAGCAGAACGACAAAGCCGGCGACGGCACCACCACGGCGACTGTGCTCGCCCAGGCGATCGTGCGCGAAGGCACAAAGGCCGTTTCGGCGGGCATGAACCCGATGGACCTGAAACGCGGTATCGACCTCGCCGTCGGCGCCGTGGTCAAGGACATCGAAGCCCATGCGCGCAAGGTCAGCGCCAACAGCGAAATCGCGCAAGTCGCAACCATCTCGGCGAACGGCGACGAGGAGGTCGGCCGCATTCTCGCCGAAGCCATGGAAAAGGTCGGTAACGAGGGCGTCATCACGGTCGAAGAGGCCAAGAGCCTCGCGACAGAGCTCGAGACCGTCGAGGGCATGCAGTTCGATCGCGGCTATCTCTCGCCTTACTTTGTGACCAACGCGGAGAAGCTCAAGGTCGAGCTCGACGATCCCTACATCCTCATCCACGAGAAGAAGCTGTCGAACCTGCAGGCAATGATCCCGCTCCTCGAGCAGGTAGTGCAGTCTGGCCGGCCGCTCCTTATCATCGCCGAGGACGTCGAGGGCGAGGCGCTGGCGACGCTGGTCGTCAACAGGCTCCGCGGCGGGCTCAAAGTCGCGGCCGTCAAGGCGCCGGGCTTCGGCGATCGCCGCAAGGCGATGCTGGAAGACATTGCGATCCTGACTTCCGGCAACGTGGTCAGCGAGGACCTCGGCACCAAGCTCGAGAACGTGACGATCGGGATGCTTGGCCGAGCCAAGAAGGTCATCATCGACAAGGACAATACGACCGTGGTCGATGGTGCCGGAGCGCGCTCGGACATCGATGCCCGCGTCGCCCAGATCCGCGCGCAGATCGAGACCACGACGAGCGACTACGATCGCGAGAAGCTGCAGGAACGCGTGGGCAAGCTCGTCGGCGGTGTCGCCGTAATCCGCGTCGGCGGGGCAACCGAAATCGAGGTCAAGGAGAAGAAGGACCGCGTCGACGATGCGCTCCATGCCACCCGCGCAGCGGTGGAGGAAGGCATCCTCCCCGGAGGCGGCATTGCGCTGCTGCGCGCGCTCAAGGCGCTCGACGGCCTCAGGGCAGCGAACGACGACCAGCAGTCAGGCATCGATATTGTCCGCCGCGCACTTCGCGCGCCGGCTAGGCAGATCGCCGACAACGCCGGAGAGGATGGCGCCTTCATCGTTGGCAAGCTCCTCGAGAGCGAGGAGTATGGCTGGGGCTTCAACGCGGCCACCGGCCAGTATGAAGATCTCGTCGGCTCCGGCGTGATCGATCCCGCCAAGGTGGTTCGCACCGCGCTGCAGGACGCCGCTTCGGTGGCCTCGCTTTTGATCACCACCGAGGCGCTCGTCGCCGAAGCACCCAAGGACGAGAAGGGCGCCAAGGCCGCGATACCTGAAATGGAGTACTGACAGGCCAGGGGCCCGGCTACCGCCGGGCCCCATCATCGAACATGAGGAGCTCGACGATGAACGACCACTATCTGCGCCACCTCAAGCGCGAACATGCGCGTCTCGAAGCCGAAATTCGCGAAGAGGAGAAGCGTCTCCATCCACGCCATTTCCTGATCGGCCGGCTCAAGAAGATGAAGCTGGCGGTGAAGGACCAAATGGCGGCATGCTCGGAACACAATACCGAGCGCCAGGCCGCCTGAGCGAATGCTCGTGCGGAAGATCGACACGGTTGCCTTCGGTTTACGGCACCGAGCCTTTGTCCGAAACCCGATGGCGCCGGTTTGCGTTGAATGATGGTCCGCCCCGTTCGGGGATGCTCGCGAGGATGGACAGAGGAGCCCCGGCCCAGCCGACGGGGCTCCTTTCTCTCTCAGCATCAGGGTATGGTCCAGGCAGAGCCTATGGCAATGCACGCGAAGGACGAAACGGCTGCCTGCGGCCCAAGACAATGGCAGAACGCACATCACTCTGCAGATGGAAAAGGGGTTTTGCCAGGCGCGGTGCTGATTGAATGCCTGATTGTGACAAAAGCTGCGATGCGTAACCTGATCGGCGTCGATGTATTTATTCGGTAGCCCATAGCGCTTGCCTGTGTGGCATACTCGCAACCTGGCTACGTACCGGACAGGATTGCCTACCGCCCCGCTTTTTGCCGGCAGTCGTCGACTGTCTCGCGTCGTCGAGGGCGGCCACGCGTAGGCCTGCCGATGCCGGAACAGGTCATTCGCAAGTCTGACAGTTGCCGGTCGATCACGCGACGTGATCGAGCAACGCAGGTGAGCAAAGATCATTCGGTAAAGACCCCACCTGCCAACCAAACCGGCAAACGGGCGATAGCGGGCATGTTGGAGCTCGTCACTCGCGACCACGATCGGCACTCGCCCTTGGACCACCTTCTTTACACCTCTGGCTCGTGTTTTGAGGCGGCAGTACGTCAAGATGATCGAAGGAAGCGAGCGCCCTACGGCCCTGACCAAGAGGATGCAGGATGCCATGGGGCAGTTGGAAGGTGGCCGCCAGACCAATCGGCTCGGCCACTCATTGCAAACTCCTTGCGTTCAACGCACAGAGATATCGCGAGGGTAGCTGGCAGAACGCGCGGATGCGCGATTGACGCGATCACCGGTTGCCTGCCTCAACTGCCCACGGCATGCTCCGGCACATGCTCGATCCTTTTGCATCCGACAGTTTCATCGTACGCGCCGAGGTCCATATCCTGGAGATCGAGCCCAAGATCACCCGCACTCTCGACCTGCCCATCGCACTGAATTTTGCCGAACTCCATGAGGTGCTTCAGGCCGCCTTTGGCTGGACCGACAGCCATCTCCATCAGTTCAATGTCGGCGGCCTCATATTCGGCGCACCCGAGTTCGACCCGGACGAGCTGTCCGACAACCGGATTTTCGAAGCCACCGAGCTAAGGCTGATCGATTTCGTTTTCCCCTACGACCCCGATGGCCAGCCACTTACTATCGTCTACGAATACGACTTTGGCGACAACTGGCGTCACCTGCTCCGCCTCGAAAGGCTCCCTCGCGAAGAGGGCGTCAAGTATCCGCGATGCGTAGCCGGTGCACGCTCCGGTCCACCCGAAGACGTTGGCGGCACTGGCGGCTATGCCGACTTCCTGGACGCCTGGCTGGATTCCAATCACGAAGATCACAAGGCAATGCGCCGCTGGGCCGGCCGAAAATTCCATCCCGAGCAATGCAATCTCGACGCCATCAACAAAGCCATTAGCAAAGTCCTGCGCGTTTCACGCGGCGACTACCGGTTCCGCCGGGTCCGGCCATGATACCTGATGCGAGCCCGACACCATAATTGTCGTTGCACATGCGATATCAATCGGATGCGGGTGTCCCGCGCCGGGATTGAATCGGACTGGGCCCATGGCGTTGCCACGCGTCGGAAAGGCGGTGGAGAAATCGGGATGCCGGCTCGTCTTCCCGGCGTGCCGGCAGCACCTGAACGGTTCGTGTGTCGACGTAGTCTCTGATTGCAATCCTTCAACCGGTGCAAGGCCGCCCAGGACGGGGCTGCCGCGACGCGACGCCTGGGCTGCGTATAGCGCCTAGCCCGTCGGCGGGTGCGGAACGTGATCTCACTGTCCCGAGGACTGGAAGTTCTCGCCTTGCAGCAGAAGAGCCTGCGCGCTTGAGTCAGAGCCGCCCGGCGTGGTCGTCGATCCTCTGCATGAGCTCGCCAAATTTAGGCTGTCCACGATAATAGAGTGCCCGCGTCGACCGGTAGGCGCGCTCTAACAATGCGCGCGTAACGGCATTGCTCAGATGGAAGGCGGGGTTTTCGGCAATGTTCCTGTTGTCGGCACCGGGGAACCGGGCATCCTTGTGCGCCAGGTAGTCTGGTGATCCGATGAATGCCTGAACCTCGGGGTCGTCCAGCAGACAATATACGTCGTAATAATGGCGCAGGAAGTTTTGCGGCATGCTGCCGTCGGCGGCATGCTTGCGGAACTTGGTCGAGTTTGTCTGCAATTTCTCGACCAGCGTATACCCGGGGTGATAGCAGGCCACGTCGATCGCGCGATTGTCGACGAGGCCCGGCAGCCCCGCTGCGGCGGCGCGATCATAGGCCCAGGAACTGATTAGACATGGACGGTTCGGCGCTACCTGATCGAAACCGGCCTCGAGCAGGATGCCTGCCTTTACCCCTTCGGGAAGGGTATGGGTGCTGGGGTAATGGAGCCGGATGCCGGCGCTGCGCATGCGGACATCGTCGAATGCGGTGTCACGTTCGGCACCTTCAAAACCCGGGATGCGCAAGCGCTCCGGCCAGCCGTCGTAAAAGCTGCGGCGGGCATCGACATGAGCGGCCTTGTTCCGGTTCCTGCCCATCGGGAGGTCGCCGCTCGGATGAATGAGGATGTCGATATCTTAGAGAAGCGATGGATCAGGCCGTATCCCTTGGATAGCGAGGTTCCGCCCTTGAGCTCGAATGTGAAGCCGAGCTGCTGCAGGCCCCACAGGCCATGCATGATCCAGTAGTCCTTTTCGACAAGGCCGGGATCGATCGCCTCGTCACGCGCGACGACGGCAGGCAGATCGGCAAAGTCAGGGCTGTCATGCAGCAGCATGGGTTTCGGTCGCTACGCTGTCTTAAGGATGGGCGCGAGCAACCGCTCGGCACGCGCCGAGCCGAAGTCCTTTACCGCCCGCGCAAGCAGGCTCCGATCCATTTCGCCGGCCTTTGCGAGTGCTCTTGGAAGGACCGTCTCCTTGTCCTCCGGCAACCGGTCGAGGTTGTGCAGGAGATCGACGAGCAGCACTTCCCGGGACAGTCGCCTGGGTACGCAGGGACGCATGCGAAAATCATACATCCGCCCGTCGAGCTTGAACCGGCCGTGACGCTTTCGGTTGTAGACGACGGGTTCATTGTGCAGCTGCGTCGTTCCGACGCCGAGGCTGTTGAACGCACTGGGCGAGACCAGCAAAAATCGATTGTCTTCTAGGAAGGTCTCGACGAGTTTTTCCGTCTTCGCAGGCGCTGCGCCAAACCTGGTCTGGCGCGGCGTCATATAGACCCCTGCCGAGACTTTCTCGAGGCGCCCTTCGTCGACCAGTTGACGCAGATGACGATCGACCGCGTTGGACCAGCGCGCAAGATCCTTGCGGCGGTAAACCTGGCCAGAGCGCAGATGGCGCTTGAGTTGGGCGAGAGCTGACATGGCGTGTTTCCGAAGGGAAAGATAAGTCGACGCCTCCAGGTGTGCAATAAATATTATTGAGAATTCATGCAATGAAGCTGTCTGTGAAAGGCGAGATTACGGTCGGCCCGTCGATGTCGCCCGGCATGGCGATGTCGCCCGGCATGGCGATGGCGCGCGGCATGGCGATGGCGCTCGGCATGGCAATGGCGCTCGGCCAGGGCAGAGCCGTGGATCGAACGAGTTTGCTCCCAGCCGTCTGTGCAAAAGGGTTCGGCCGCCATGGCCTTGCCAGCGATGGGTGGCCAATCCGGCGCCGGAGTGGCACGTCTGCGCAATATACTCGCGGCCTGCGGCGGGGCGCCAGCGTTGCGCGCGGCTCCGGGCTCTTCGAGCCTGTCTGTCTGTCTGTCTGTCTGGCGCCCCGCCATCGCCTCAGCCTTCGATCCTTTAGCCGATCCGGCATCACTGCCGCGAGAAGTCGCGGCGGAAGCAGCGCGCATTGATGAAGATTGGTCGATGCGCTAGCTGCTGGCGACTTTCAGCGCATCCAGTGTCTGCGGTGTGATGGTGCCGGTTACGGTAAGGCCATGGGCGGTCTGGAACTTGCGCAGAGCCTTGCGCATCATCGGTCCGACATGGCCGTCGATCGTGCCGCGATAGTCGCCGTGCCCGAGCAATCCAATCTGGACGCGCTGCACCATGGCCTTGAACCGCTCGGTGCGGCCTTCCATCGTCAGGGACGAGCCTGTGCGGGGCGGCGAGGCGTGATCCGGTCCGGCGGAACTTGGCATGTTCAGGAGAGAATTGGGGCGCACCGTCGAGGAGGGGGCGTCATAGCTCGCGGCATCGTTCGGGGGCGTATAGACGGGGCTCGATACCGGAGGCGAATAAACCGGTGCATCGTACCCGCCGCTGCTGGACCTGTGGCTCGTGTGACTGGTGTGGCTGTAATGGCCCCCGCTTCCCGAGCGATGAGAGCTGTGGCTGCGATGGCTGCTGTGGCTTCGATGATCCGCGAAGTGCATCGGATGGTCCTGCCTGAAAATCTGCAGAAGCCTGGCATTGCTGGGATCGTCCACAGGCGTCGATGTCGCATCGGTAAGCGATGCCTGGAGCGGGCCCGGCTTGAACAGACCGGCAGCAAGAAGGCTGGGGATCAGGAATTTCTTCGGAATCATAAAGGCGTGGCCCTCACGCCGGCCTGGTCATCAGGATGCCACTCGAAAAAGCCGATGAACAAGTCGCGTTCGCCGCAATCCCGGCAGGGCGGCGGATACTTGCGTTTCCAGTCAGAAATCGAGGCGGGAGCCAGCGCCCGATACGCCGGCGGTACCGTGCACCTGGGGAAGTTGAACAAGCGGATGGCGATGCCATGCAGCAGGGACGTGTCGATGGCCCGGGATATCGGGGTGAAATCCGCCGCATGTCGACGAAGAGATCGGACCACCGGTTCTTTGCAAAGCCGATGTTTTCCAGCTGCATCACCGACCCGCTTTCCACAAACCGGAGGCGGGCGGCCACGTACTGCGAGAGTGCAGGCAGGTCTTGCAGATTGGTCGAGGTCAGCACTGTGCGCAGTTCGATACGCGCTCCTGCCTGCATCAGGGCCGAGAAGCTCGCATGCAGGCGATCGAAGGCGCCCTGCTTCCCGACGATGAAATCGTGCGTCGCCAGCACGTGGCAATAGAGCGGGATGCCCCAGCTCACACGGTGATAGAGGGGCGCGCGCAATCTCGGCACGTCCGCCTGGTCAAAATGCTGCCCGTTCGTGAGGACGTGAAACTCCAGGTCGGCGCGCTCGGTCAACACGGCCTCGATCAGATCGAGCAAGCGCGGCTTGTACAGGGTCGGCTCCCCGCCGGTAATGCCGATGACGCTGCCGGGCTCCGCCAGCTTGCACGCTTTCTCGAAGTGATCGAACCGGTCGATGTGCGTCTTCTTGGGCGGCTGCGAGCACATCACGCACAGCTGGTCGCAGCGTTCGGTCACGAGAAGAGTGTTGTGCGCCGATCCGCTGCGCAAAAGCCGCTCGGCCCGCCCGGCGCCCGGATCCACCAGAAGGACATCGCCGATCAGCTGATCGCCTGCAAAGCCGTCGATCGAGATAAGCCCCTCTTTGCCCGCGAAGAGGGTGCCGCCATCGTCATCCTCGACAAAGAGCGAGTCTGCCTCGCCAGTCGGAAAATTCGGCAAAGAGGCGGCAGCCGGCATGTCACACCCTATGGATAGCCCGCTTCCTTCTGGTGGCGGACGGCCAGGATCGCCACCGTTTCGCCATCGAGGCGATAGAGGACGACATAGCCGCTGTTACCAAAGTCGATGAGCTTTTCCCGATATTCGGGGTCCATATCCTCCATCGGACGACCGATACGTGGCGAAGCCGCCAGGATCCTGACCCCGGCACGGATCGCCGCAACCGCGCGGGTCGCGGCTTCGGCGTCTTTGCGAGAGAGCCAGCGATAGAGACGCTGAACATCGGCCAGCGCATTCGGCGTCCAGATCAGACGTGGCACTTGGGCGGCTCCGGATCGCCTCCAGCCTCGAGCCTCGCCAACCAGGCGTCGGCTTCCTCAAGCGTCAGATGCAAACCCGTCTGCTGGAACTCGTCCCATGCCCCAATGGCTTCCTGTCGAAATGCCTCGCGCTTCTCCTCGCGCTCGACATACTGTGCGATGGCTTCCCGCATGATCCAGTGTGAGCTGCGCCGCCGCACTTCGGCAAGCTGCTGGACACGCCCCTTGAGGGCATCATCGAGCTTGATGGATGTTGCTGCTGCCATGATGCGACCTCCGTAGCAAAAGGTACTACCTTACGCTAATGTAGGCTGAGTGGGCCGCAGCGTCCATCCCCGAAGGCAGCGGCAACCGGGGAAACTGCGTCTGCGATGCTCGACCCGCAAGTACAAAGCTCGCCGAGCAGATCAGGCACGTTGAGGCGGAGCGTGACGATCTTTGCGCCTCGGCAAGCGAGATTTCACCGCAGGCGATGCACGCCAACATCAAGGGTATCGGCCCAGAGTTCGCAAGCGTTCTCGCAAGTGAGGGCCTGTTCCGGCACTTCGACAACCGGCGCCAAATCGCTGCCTATGCTGGACTCGCGCCATCGCCGTGGCGCAGCGGCTCGATTGACCGCGAGCAGGGCGTCTCGAAGGCGGGCAATCCCAGGCTGCGCACGACGTTGGTTCAGGTTGCATGGCTGTGGCTGCGCTACCAACCAGACTCGGCGCTGTCGCGTTGGTTTCAAGAGCGTGTCAGCCACAACGGCGGACGCGGCAGGAAGGTCGCAATCGTTGCACTGGCGCGCAAGCTACTCGTCGCCTTATGGAAATACGCCATGAGTGGTGTTGTAATCGAGGGCGCTATCTTAGGCGGCGTGGACGAATTGGTTGACGCTTCCGGTGAAGGTTGATTCAAGACTGCCTTTTGGAGGCAGGCTTGAGCCGGGGCGATCTCACCGAAGCAGAATGGCGTGTTTTGAGAGCATTGCTGCCGATTGATGCCGTGAACCGGGGGCGTGGTCGGCGTCCCGAGCAGAACCGTTCTATCATCAACGGCATACTTTGGCGCCTTCGCTGTGGGACACCTTGGCGCGACGTCCCACCCAAATACGGGAATTGGAACACCATCTACCGGCGGTTTCGGCGCTGGAGTGAGGCCGGGGTCTGGGAAGCCGTTTCGGTTACGCTGGCCGAGATCATGGCGGACAGCGGGCATTACAGCATCGATAGCACCACGGTTCGCGCCCATGTCTCGGCAGCGGGCGGAAAGGGGGGACTTATCGACGAGCTCTTGGCCGCCCGCGGGGCGGGTTCAGCAGTAAGCTTCACTGTCTGGCTGACGCCCGAGGGCGACCACTCGCCTTCCACCTGACGGTGGGGGAAGCGGCGGATTGCAAGGCCTATGACACGCTGATCGCGTTGCCGGAACAGGCGCCACAGGCGCTACTCGCCGACAAGGGCTACGATGCCAACGCCATCCGTGCAGACCTTGCAAGCCGTGACATACAGGCCGTCATTCCAGGCCGATCAAACCGCCGGGTGAAGATTGAACATGATCGGGCGCTCTACAAACAACGCAACCGCATCGAGCGCATGTTCGGCCATTTGAAAATCAACCGCGCCATTGCCACGCGATATGATCAGCTTGCCGCCAGCTTCATGAGCATGGTTCATATCGCCACAGCCAGATACTGGCTCAAATTCGTCCACGCCGCCTAGCGGCTGGTGGATGGAACGGGGAGATGGGGTCACGGATGCCGTCCGCCGTGGGATCGGGCCAGATATCAGCGTTGTGATCCCTTCGCGTTGCAGCCGTTTTCCGCATTGCAGCATTGGTGGGATTTAGCGATCATTTCCGCCATCCAGACGGCCTGTGCCGGTTCTGGAGGCAGGCGGCATAACCCTGTCAGGAGAGTGAAAAGATGAAGGTCCTCGTGCCCGTAAAGCGAGTGATTGATTACAACGTGAAGCCGCGGGTCAACGCCGACGGCACTTGCGTCGACCTCGCCAACGTCAAGATGAGCATGAACCCCTTCGACGAAATCGCCGTCGAGGAAGCCATCCGCCTCAAGGAAGCAGGCAAGGCCGAAGAGATCATCGCGATCTCGGTCGGGCCGACGAAGGCGCAGGAAACGCTGCGCACCGCGCTCGCCATGGGTGCCGATCGCGCCATCCTGGTGGAGACTGACGCCGAGGTGGAGCCGCTCGCCGTCGCCAAGATCCTCAAGGCGATCGTGGGTGAAGAGAACCCCGGCCTCGTGATCCTCGGCAAGCAGGCGATCGACGACGATTCGAACCAGACCGGCCAGATGCTCGCCGCACTGCTCGGTCGTCCGCAGGGCACGTTCGCCAGCAAGGTCGACGTGGCCGGCGATTCGGTCTCCGTCACCCGCGAGGTCGACGGCGGCCTGGAAACCGTCAAGCTGGCGCTGCCCGCTATCGTCACCACCGACCTGCGCCTGAACGAGCCGCGCTACGCTTCGCTGCCCAACATCATGAAGGCCAAGAAGAAGCAGCTCGATGTGAAGGCGCCTTCCGACTACGGCGTCGACATCGCTCCGCGTCTCAAGACCCTCAAGGTCGCCGATCCGCCCGTCCGTTCCGCCGGAATTAAGGTTGCGGACATCGATGGCCTCGTCGCCAAGCTCAAGGAACTCGGCATCGCCGCCTAAGTTTCAATTCCACGCCTCCGATTGCCGCCGGTTCGCGAGTATTTCTGATCCGGCGAGCTACGTCTCCGTCACCTGGTCCTCCCAACACAGCCGGGTGGCGGAGGCGCTAAAAGGAAATATTGGTGAAGGTTCTCGTCTGGGTCGAACACGACAATGCCGCTCTCAAGGATGCAACGCTTTCCGCCGTCACCGCCGCTGACAAGCTCGGTGAAGTCCACCTGCTCGTCGCCGGTTCGAACTGCCGCGCCGTGGCCGATGCCGCCGCGCAGATCGCAGGCGTGGGCAAGGTCCACCTCGCCGACAGCCCCGCCTACGAGCATGCGCTGGCCGAGAACGTCGCACCGCTGATCGTGGACCTGATGGGCTACCACGACGCCTTCGTCTCGCCCGCCACCACCACCGGCAAGAACATCGCGCCGCGCGTCGCCGCGCTGCTCGACGTGGCGCAGATCTCGGACATCCTCTCGGTCGAGGGCGAGAAGACCTTCACCCGTCCGATCTATGCGGGCAACGCCATCGCCACCGTGGAATCGAGCGACGCCAAGCTCGTCATCACCGTGCGCGGCACCGCCTTCGCCAAGGCCGAGGCTACTGGCGGTGCGGGCGTGGTCGAGGACGTGGCGGGAGCCGGTGACGCGGGCCTCTCCAGTTTCGTTGGCGCGGAAATCGCGAAGTCGGAGCGTCCGGAACTGACCAGCGCCAAGATCATCGTCTCGGGCGGTCGCGCGCTCAAGGACTCGGAAACCTTCGAGGCCACCATCCTGCCGCTCGCCGACAAGCTGGGCGCCGCCGTCGGCGCTTCGCGCGCTGCGGTCGACGCGGGCTACGTGCCGAACGACTACCAGGTCGGCCAGACCGGCAAGATCGTGGCACCTGAAGTCTACATTGCGGTCGGCATCTCGGGCGCGATCCAGCACCTTGCGGGCATGAAGGACTCCAAGACCATCATCGCCATCAACAAGGACGAGGACGCCCCGATCTTCCAGGTCGCCGACGTCGGCCTCGTGGCGGACCTGTTCACGGCGGTTCCGGAGCTAACCGGCAGACTCTGAACGAAATGCCAAATGCAGCGGCTCAGGTACATGGAGAATAGCGCCGAGAGCCTGCATCTACTCGGCTCTTCTTTAACCCGACTGCCCCCCTGAAGCGCCTATGCCGCGGCCTCGGGGAGCCCCGCTGAACGATTGCGCGAGGCCACGCAGATATTGGCCCCGATGGCCTACATAGCGGACCTAGACCACATGATCGCCTGAGGCTGGGCAACCGTCTCGTAATATGCAGTGGCAAGGTCGCGTCGGGCTGTTCCACGCGACATCTTGCGTGGAGGCTATGAGCAGTACGGTGAAGTATGTCGGGCTGGACGTCCACAAGAGCACGATAGCGGTTGCGGTAGCGGAGGCTGGCAAGCTCGCGGAAGTGCGCGAGCACGGCGAGATCGCTAACA
>PJTO01000214.1_pt1 | contig 47330 bp, 38 predicted proteins | sample 1512101 | NCBI WGS metagenome assembly PJTO01 (sample SAMN08177690, study PRJNA422409) | Soil metagenome, whole genome shotgun sequencing project.
CTAAAAGCCCTTCGGGCATCAATAGGGATAGTAATTTACGTTCGGCGTCTTGCAAGGGATATCTGTATTAAACAAACTAAACTAGGAAATTTTTTGTATTCCCCCAAGAATTCTGCTTGATCCCTGATTCAACTTAAGTCAATATTTAGCGAAGAGGTAAAGGGATCGATCGTTGAAAGGTAAAACATAGGTATAAATAAAAAACGGAAATCCCAATCAAGTTGGAATTTCCGTTTAACAATTAAAATATTTTTTCCTGAAACGAATTTTTAGAGAATAGTTATTTTGTCGCTTCGCTCCAAGTGGCAACCTTTAACATAGTAAATATATGTAGAAAATATTTAGTTCTGTCAGATTACTTTAATTAGTTTTCCACATTGCTAAATTTTGTCAACATTTTAGCTTTTGGAAAACATGTAATATATAGGTGTAATACGTTTAAGATGCTGCAATACAACGATATTTAGGATAAGATAGATTCTCCGCTACCTTTAAAAAAATATGGATTGGTCTAAATCCAATTGCATATTTGTTTGACAAATTTTAATTGATGTTAGTTTCTATGCTTCAAATGCTCAAAAACGATAGGAACAACCTTTAAAGAAAGTTTCACACGAATGCTTTTTTTGCAAAGACTATTTATCAATAGCACCTAGAACACGCTTCATAAACATGTTTAACGCGTCTTTTTTTGAGTTACCTTCTTTAATTAATTTATCAACCTCTACAGCTCCGTATAGGTTTGAAATCAATTCACCAAGAACGTCAAGTTCTTCATCTTTCAAAGGAGCTTCGGTTAATGCTTCCAGTGTCTCGATTGTTTCCAAGACATAATCTACATCATTCTGCTCGATGAACTCTGTCAAATGCTTAATTACTGGTAGTTTCATTGAATAATTCTACTAATGCGTCTAACTTATTTGTTTGTACCTGATTGACTAATTTACCGTTTTTAAAAGCGGCAAAAGTGGGTAGGTTATTGACATTTGCCAGTTTGCGGGATTCAGGAAATTTTTCTGCATCAGCAATAACAAAAGGTACGCTATCATTTTCGCCAGCCAATTTTTTGAATTTTGGTTTCATGATTTTGCAGTTACCACACCAAGTGGCGGAGTACTGAACCATAACAATATCGTTATTGTTTACAATTTCTTGTAAATTATCGTTTTCTAATTCTTGTAACATGATTTTATTATTAAGGTGATTGTTGGAGAAATCAACAGGAGCCGGGAAAAGCCCCTGTTGATAAGACGCCGTGGTCTTGTATTGTTAGTGTTTCGCTAAATAATCAGCTACACCTTTTCTATCTGCGTTCATGGCATCTTTACCTTCTTCCCAGTTTGCAGGACACACTTCGCCAAATTTCTGTACGTGAGCGTAAGCGTCGATCAAGCGTAAGTATTCTTTAACGTTACGGCCCAAAGGCATATCGTTTACTGATTCATGGAATACACGGCCAGTTTCATCGATCAAGTAAGTTGCTCTATAAGTAACCGCAGAACCTTGTGCCAATGTTCCGTATTCAGGGTGTTCAACTTCTTGAACATCTAAGATTCCCAATATACTTGATAAGTTGCGGTTAGTGTCTGCCAAAAGAGGATATTCAACACCTTCAATTCCACCGTTATCTTTTGCTGTGTTTAACCAGGCAAAGTGTACTTCATTTGTATCACAAGAAGCGCCGATTAAGATTGTATTGCGTTTTTCAAACTCAGCAGCTGCTTCTTGGAAAGCGTGTAATTCAGTAGGACATACGAAAGTGAAATCTTTTGGATACCAAAACAAAAGCACTTTTTTACCTTCTTTAACTGCTTTTTCAAAAATGTTGATTTGTAAATTATCGCCTAAATAATCAATTGCATCTACTGTAATGCTTGGAAAACTTTTACCTGTGAAACTCATAATATATCTTTCTTTTTTTTTGTTGACACAAAGATACAGCAACTCGATCCAAAAAGCGAATTGATTTTACCAATACACTATCGTCAAAATCTATTATGACTAGATTATAACAATAAGTTTTTATTATAATAATGATAACTTGATCTGGCGATGAACAGACCATTTGAATGTTTCTTGAAAATAAATGAATTCATACTGCGGTAGTTACAAATTTATGCCCTAAAATAATTGCAGTTTTGCAAATCAAAAGCTACTTTTGCGACGTTCAATTCTAGAACAACACAATGCTGGAGGGGTTCCAGAGCGGTCAAATGGGACGGACTGTAAATCCGTTGCTTCGGCTTCGAAGGTTCGAATCCTTCTCCCTCCACCATTTTTCATTTTCTAAATCCAATTTATCTTACAGGTTCTAAATTTGCGGTTATTCGTGACTATTTCATTGTACATGAAACAACTTTAATATAGATTTTCGCTATTGTGGATGTTAATCGCTTTAGTATAACCAGTCTATATAGGGGCTATTTCTCTTTTTGAAAAAAATATAACAGGATTTTGGACTAGCTATTGACTTATATATAAAATAAACCTAAGTTTGGCTTCTGAAAAGGCCCCGTAGTTCAACGGATAGAATAGATGTTTCCTAAACATTTGATAGCAGTTCGATTCTGCTCGGGGCTACTGAGAAAAGCGATGGATTTCCATCGCTTTTTTTGTTTAGTGCCTAATAGTTTTTCTTTTCTTATCAAAATAAATACGTAATAGAATTGTAAATTTTTAATAGAATGTTTATTTTCGGATCATTATTTACACATACAGCAATTTTACTTTTGGCCTGTAATCCTGTAACATAGATTGAATGGGAAAATTTTTATTATACCAATTTAGAAAGGTATATGCAGCTAATCCTGCTTTTTTTGTTTGCTTTGGCATTTGGATGGTCTTAATGACAGCTGTAGTTGTATTTATTCCGAAGGGAGATTCATTCCATTTTGTGAATACACGTCATGCATTTTGGGCCGATATTTTATTTACAATACAGACCTATTTTGGCGATGGTCTTTTTGTTATAGGCGTATTTATTGCTTACTGCTGTACACAGCAGTGGAATTTTGCTCGAGCTGTCCTCGGGACCTATATCTTTTCAGGGCTGATCTGTTGTGTACTGAAAAACCTTTTCGATGCCGATAGACCGGCAACGGTATTTCATGGAGATCCTACATTTCATGTTGTTTCTTGGTTGCGCGTAGCGCACTTTAACTCCTTTCCTTCTGGACATACAACGTCGGCCTTTGCGATGGCAGCTGCGTTAGCCATTATCTCAAAAAATAGAGCTTTTGGTATAATTTTATTTGTTCTCGCTGTATTAACGGGTTACTCTCGGGTGTATTTGGGCCAGCATTTTGTGGAAGATGTATGGTTTGGATCGATTTTAGGAACCAGTACAGCTTGTTTTTATTTACTTGCAATGCCTTATGTTTTAAGACGTAAACGCATGTCATTTGGACTGAGATTTCTTCAGGTCAAAATCTAAAGTGCAAATTCGGTAAACATGTGCTTTGATAGATTAGGCTGCGCGTGTTTCTTTAAATAGAGATAATCGCCCAACCATCACAAACATCAATAGGCCGAAACAGGCAAAAACACCGTAGGAATAGCGTAGGCTAAAAGCTTCAGCAATATATCCAATTAAAGGCGGTCCCATTAAAAAACCCAGGTAACTGATGCTTGAAACCATGGCTAAGGCTACTCCAGATGGTACATTTTTGTTCTGCCCAGCAATGCTATAGATAGATGGGACGTTGCAGGCCACACCTATACCTACCAACATAAAGGCTAGGGTGCAGATGATAAATTCAGGAAAAATAACCGATGTCATCATTCCGACGAACATCAGCAGGCCACTGTACTGCAGAGTTCTTTTTCTCCCTAATTTGCGAATGACAGCATCACCAACAAAGCGCCCAGTGGCCATCATAATCATAAAAGAAGCGTAGCCAACGACAACAAATTTTTCTGGAGCTTGAACGATCTCCTTGAAATAGACCCCACTCCAGTCAAACATTGCCCCCTCTGTTGCCATGCTGAAAAAGCCGATAATGCCGAGTTGAAGTAGGCCTCCCTCCGGTTTAGAGAAAAAACTACGCTTTTCCTTTTGAGGAGATTTACCCGGAACCAAATACTTTTGGTTGATTAGTGTATTCGCTGTGACAATGACTAATATGATTAAAAAATGGTAAAAGGTGTTCAGACCCAAATTCATCGTTAACAAGCCGACTAGTGCACCTGTGAAGCCAGCGATGCTCCAGGCTCCATGAAAAGAAGTCATTATTGATTTTTTGAAAATCTGCTCAGTTGCAACGCCTTGCGTGTTAACGGAAATATTACACATATTACCAGTGACACCAAACAGAAATAATATGCCTCCCAACTGCCAGGCATTCTGTGCGAAGGGGATGGAGCACAAGACCAAGGTGTAAGCGATAGGTACAATACGCAAAACACTTGCACTGCCATATTTTGTGACCAGCTTTCCTGAAAGAGCCATTGTTGCAAGCTGCCCAACAGGAAGCATTAATAAAATTGTACCCAATTGCCCTTCACTTAAATGGAGATGAGCTTTAATAACGGGAATTCGACTTGCCCAAGATGCAAACGCGATCCCTTGGCAAAAAAAGAAAAGTGATACCGCGATTCTTATGCGATTTCGTTTGTTATAAAGATCTTCTTCTGAGTGAGTTAACGTTGCTTCCATAGTTTCTGATTTGAGGGTGCAAAGTTAAGGATAAGTATCCCATTAAAAAATATAATGATTCAAAAAATACTTCAACTTTTAGGTTGCAATAGGAATACAGAAATATGCCTATATTTAAATTGCTCATCGGATTGTTGATAATTATATGCGATTAATTCGATAATTATCTTCTGTTTCAATCTTTCAGTAAGAAAATAAGACGATGTCCTTTTTGAATTTGGCTAAATCATATTTATTCAATATGATATGTTTTGCATAACCATTCCTTGTATAAGAACCGGAAAGACACACATTTGTTTCAGTCTATTTTCAAGCATGGTTCAATTTAAAAAGATATTAGATGTGGAAGTCAAAAATAGGCCGAGTGGGAGCTTCTACTTCTTTAGAAAATAAACACCTATGAATAAGTGGAATAGGTCTACGATTAAATGCTGAAGAAATAAAAATATAAAATTCTTCACTATTTCATATTGGTATTGTTCAATACCTATTCTACCTTTGTATTGGCAAACAATTATTAGCCTCCTAGATAAAATGATAAAAAAACTAATCTTAAGCACAGTATTAGCTTATGCTGGAACTACCTGTGTTATTGCGCAGCAACCCACATTTTTGTCCCATCCGACGTTGAGTCCCGATGGTAAGGAAATGGTTTTTAGCTACGAAGGTGACCTTTGGAAAGTAGGGAGCCAGGGCGGTGTTGCAGTTCGGCTGACAGGAATGGAAGGAAATGAGATCAATCCACGAATTTCCCCTGATGGAAAATGGTTGGCTTTCTCGGCCAATCAAAATGGTAACATGGACATCTATGTGATGCCTTTAGCTGGTGGAGATATACGACAGCTTACATCGCACGATGCTTCGGATGAAGTAGACAGCTGGAGCTGGGATAGCAAGACGCTTTATTTTACGTCATCGCGTTACAATAGAATGAGTGCTTATCAAGTCGCTTTGGATGGCGGAACGGCAACAAGGTTGTTTCCTCATGTCTTTAATTATATCAGTAATGTGGTGCCAACACCTTCAGGAGAATTATTATTCAATGACAGCTGGGAAGGCTATAGCTCGGCCAACCGCAAGCGATATAAGGGTGCTTTCAATCCGGATATAAAGTCCTATAATCCCAAAACAAAAGCTTTTCAACAGTATACAGATTATATAGGTAAGGATTTTTGGCCGACAGTAGACCAGAAAGGAAACATATTCTATGTGTCTGACGAAAGCAATGGTGAATACAATCTTTATCAAATTGCGGGAAAAGCGAAAACCCAATTGACTTCGTTTCCAGAATCAATCAAACGTCCGTTTGTCGCGGCAGATGGTAGTAAGATCGCATTTGAAAAAGGGTACCAGCTTTATATTTACGATGTCAATGGAAAGAAAACCGTGCAGCCCAACATCGCACTTAACCGTAATCAGATCCTAGGAAAGCTGAAGGAGTTCAATATTTCAGGTAACATCAGTAATTTCGACGTTTCACCGGACGGGAAAAAGATGGCATTTGTATCCCGTGGGGAATTGTTCGTTTCGGATATCGAAGGAAAGTTTGTTCGTCAGATGCCGAGTCAAGGGGAGCGCATCATGGAAGTTAAATGGCTTAAAGACAGTAAAACATTGCTCTATAGTCAAACGTATCAAGGGTATCAGAACTGGTTTTCACGCACAGCAGACGGTAAAGGAGAGGTAAAACAATTGACACAAGATCTGCGTAACAATCGGGATATTACATTCAATGCAGATAAAACAAAAGCGGTATATCTCAGCGGACGTGATGAAGTTCGTCTATTGGATTTGACAAGTTTGAAGAGCCAAACAGTAGTTAGAGATGAAATCTGGGCATTTCAAAATTCTTCACCCTCATTTTCTCCCGATGGAAATTATCTTTTATTCACGGCTATACGCAATTTTGAACAGGATATCTTTGTGTATAACCTGAAAAATGAGCAAACGACGAATTTGACAAATACAGGTGTTACAGAAGCAGCACCATATTGGTCTCCTGATGGTAAATACATTTATTTTGCGAGTAATAGGACTAAGCCTTCTTATCCTACTGGTATGCAAAACTCAAGCATTTTCCGAATGGCATTGACCAACTTTGACCAACCTTATCGTAGCGCAAAGTTTGATGAATTATTTGTTACAGCTGAAAAGAAAGATACGACAGTAAATAAAACTGGTGCAACTAAGAAGGAAGATGCTACTAAGGATAAGAAGAAGAATGATGCCGACAAGGCAAAGTCAACCGCAACACCAGCAGCCGAAGCCAAGAAAGCTGTTTTGGTCCAATTGGATTTAGAAGGATTACGTGACCGAATTGAGCAAGTCAGTCCAGCATTTGGAACACAATCTGATCCTTTGGTGATACAAAAAGGGGATAAATCCTATTTGTTCTATGCTTCCAATCATGAAGGAAAATATAGTACATATCGTACCGTATATGAGTTATTTACACCAGCCAAAACCGAGAAAGTCACTGATGGAGGCATGGGGCAATTTGTAGAGTCTGCCGGCAAGTACTTTGTGTTGAGTCGAGGAACAATTCAGAAATATAATCTTGATTTGAATAAGCTTGATGCGGTCACAATGAGGTTTAAATTCAATCGGGATCTTGAGAAAGAGTTCAATCAGATGTTTTATGAGACCTGGGCCAATCTGGAGGAGAATTTCTACGATAGCAATTTCCATGGTGTAGATTGGACCGCTGTTAAAAAGAAATATGAGAAATATCTTCCAGGCATCAACGATAGGACAGATTTGCGCATCCTCTTAAATGATATGTTGGGCGAACTCAATTCGTCACATTTGGGGTTCAGTTCTATGGGACAGGAAGAACGTAAGCCGTTTGGTTTTGTAACGAATGAAATCGGTGTGATCTATGATACAAGCAACCCTTATAAGATTAGCTATATTGTTCCGAATGGCCCCGCAGCAAAGAAAGAGGCCGATATTCACGCGGGTGATATTCTCATGGCGATTAATGGAACAAAATTGAATACGCAGGCAGATCGCGATAGTTATTTTACTTGGCCTTCACTGGAAGAAGAAATCCAATTGACCTTGAATCGTAATGGCAAGGAAATTCAGACAAACATTCGTCCGGTATCAAGCGCCGTGTTTAGAGACCTACTTTACGACCAATGGATTAGAGATAACCGAAGTCGAGTTGATCAGTTGAGTAGCAATAAGATAGCGTATTCACATATGAAAAATATGTCGGACACTGAATTACAGCGGTTCTTGATCGACATGGCTGAACAGGAGAATAACAAACAAGGGATTATTTTAGATTTACGGTATAATACAGGCGGGAATGTGCACGATGAAGTTTTACGATTCCTGTCACAACGCCCTTACTTACAATGGCAATACCGAGGTGGTAAACGTGCACCACAAAGTAATTTTGCACCATCTGCCAAACCTATTGTTTTATTGATTAATGAGCAATCGCTGAGCGATGCTGAAATGACCGCTGCGGGCTTTAAAGCCCTTAAATTGGGGAAAATCATTGGTAATGAGACCTATCGCTGGATTATTTTTACTTCTGCTAAGGGCTTAGTCGACGGATCAAACTATCGACTTCCGTCTTGGGGATGTTATACCCTTGATGGTCAGGATCTCGAGCAAACCGGAGTTGCCCCCGATATTCTTGTAAAAAATACAGTACAAGATCGGATGGAAAATAAAGATCCGCAGTTGGAAAGAGCGATAAGAGAAATTCTTGACAATATAAAATAGGGAAGTAACTGTTAGAATTACTTACTGTAAATAGGCTGTCCAACTTTTTTTGGACAGCCTATTTTTTTTTACGTCTCATGTTTTTATGAATACGACCTTCTAATTTTTGCTATTTATTACCCTTCAGCGTATGATTTACCTCATTCGGTTCATTTACTTCATTTGGTCCCACCCTTTGCTCAGTGGAAGTTAATAGACGATTTTAAGTAGTTTATTTTTTTAAGTGCCTGTTTATCAGTGCTTAGTTGTTTTTTGCACTGTTTCATTATGAAATTGGCGATTTTTCTGCATCCCTTCTGAAAATATAAGGCAATATGGAAAAGATTATATTACAGGTAAAAGAATCTTGCTCTGCAGATTGGGGTAAGATGACGCCACAAGAACAAGGCCGTTTCTGTGGTCAATGTGAGAAGATGGTTGTTGATTTTTCACAGATGAATGATCAGGAAATTGTGGATCAAATAAAAAAAGCCAGTAGTGGGTTATGTGGTCGATTTTATGAAGATCAGTTGATGCGCGAATTGGATGCTACTATTTCTTTTTCTAAAAACCCCATTTGGCAAGGCAGATGGACGGGCATTGCTGCGGGCCTTCTATTGGTTGGATTCTTGAGTTTTCATACTGCTCAAGCACAAAACAAACTGACTGGAGAAGTTGTCGTTGTCCAAACAAAAACGAAAAATGATCAGATAAAGAAGCAAGATTGGGGCAACTCATCAACAAATGATAATTCAGCGTTTAAGGGAAGCCGTGATAGTACTAAAGTAAGTATAAAAGGTAAAGTTGTTTGTGCTGGAAGCGATGTAAGCATGGTGGGCACAGAGGTATCCTTAGGAAATTATCGTACGAAAGTGGATGAAAATGGAAATTTTCAGCTTTGGGTACCGCAATCTTTGTTTCGAGTAGATCAAGAGCTCCGTGCACAGATGCTTGGCTATAAAACTGTTGTGATTCCATTCAAAAAAGGGAGTAAAATGCAGCTGGATAAACCAATAGAAATGGAAGTTAAGCCAATGATTATGGGAAAGATCGCTGTAGTGGGGACACAAGGCGATATAGGGCGAAAGAATAAATAGTTTGATGGTCTTATTTTGGTCTGTTTTTTATCGAGCAGCTTCCAAAAATCTCGCTTGAATGTCATAAAAGTCAAAAAAATATTCTTTTCCACTTGACTTTTTCTACGGTGAACCTTACATTTGGATTATCGAATGACTTCGTAGCTCAGTTGGTAGAGCAACAGACTCTTAATCTGTGGGTCCTGAGTTCGAGCCTCAGCGGGGTCACTTTCAAAAAAGCCGTTTTACAAATGTAGGATGGCTTTTTTGTGTCTAATGCAAGTTGGATTATTACCGTTGTTGAGATATTAACTTTAAATCGTTTTTCCGGCGTCCGCTGCTATAATTTTCGGATAACTAATCCATTATTTTATCAGAGATCAGGTATTATTTCTGCTAGGAAAACATAAAACTCTTTAATCTGTTATTAATTCAGCGAATTTATTACGTAAATTTGTATTTCAGACGATAAGCTTATGGAAGACAAGAAGATTTCGATATTGTACGTTGACGACGAAGAAAACAATCTGTTTTCTTTTAAAGCGACATTTCGACTAAAGTATAAAGTGTTCACGGCAATTAGTGGTGCCGATGCAATCGATATTGTCAAAAACAACCAAATACATATTATCATTACTGATCAACGTATGCCGGAAATGACCGGTGTAGAGTTTTTGGAAGAGATTATTAAGATCAATGCAGCCCCAATGCGTATCCTTTTGACAGGGTATACAGATATGGCGGCTGTCGTTGATGCTGTCAATAAAGGAAAGATCTTTCATTACCTCAATAAGCCGTGGAGTGAAGAGGAGCTCGATCAAACGATTCAACGCGCTTATGATGTCTATGCTGAGCGTCAAAAGATTGTGGAGACGAATTCTCAACTTGAGACTTCAAATGACCAGTTGGAGTTTCTGCTACGACAAAAGCTACTTTCCTAAAAGATTATAATTTTAGGAAAGTCAACTTTTATTTAAAATGTCTGTTTGCTTTGTAATACTCTTCGCTGCAATCGCATAGGATTGCCGAAAGTGAGAGGCCTTATTTGCTCGGTATGATGACTGTAAAGGTTGTGCCCTGATTTGGCTGTGATTGCACGTCAATTTTTCCCTGTAGTTTTAAGAGTGCGTTCTGAACATTATAGAGCCCAAATCCCATGCCCTTAGCTTGATCACTTGCTCTAAAGAATAATTTAAAGATATCTTCAACATACTCTGGAGATATGCCTATTCCATTGTCACTCACAATAATTTTAGCTTTACGTTCTGATACGAATACGGAGAGTTTGACGAACTGGTTTTCCTGCCCTTTACGTTGGTATTTAAACGCATTAGAAAGAAGATTATGCAAAATTAGTTCTAGAAGTGCTTTATCGCCGCTAAAGATCTCTTTTTGATCCACTGAAATTTCAAAGGCAACATCTTTATTTTGCGTGTACATACTGTAAAACTGACGGATATTGTCAAAGAGCTCTTCGAAATTTATGGCTGACAACATAAGTTCGCCTCTTCGTAAGAGATAATAGTCTCGCAGACTGTCAATATAAGCATCTAAGCTGACCAATGAACTATCCATTAGTGATAACAACTCATGAATACGGTCTATGCTGTCAAATTCTAACCCAAGTTTCACCGCAGAAAGAACCCCTGTCAATGGATCACGAAGATCATGACTAACACTATATGCGAATTTATCTAATTCATCATAAGCTTTTTGCAGCTCTTGATTCTTAACTTCTAGCATAGAGTTTGCAACATAAAATTTATTTGCTTCTTCTATAGCGGAAACGATTTCTTCATTCATCCAGGGTTTTCGGACAAACCTAAAAATATGACCCTTGTTAACTGCATCAATTACAGTTTCCATATTGGCATAAGCCGTTAAAAGAATACGGATTGGTTTTGGAAAATCTTTTTTAATGCGGTGCAAAAAATCGATGCCCATCTCATCCGGCATACGTTGGTCACAGAAGATAATACGGATATCAGGATGAGCATGAAGGATCGTTTCGGCCTCACTCGTATTGGATGCTGTATGGATAGCGTAATCGTATCTAAAGTTCGCTTTAAAGCTAACCAAATTGTTTACTTCGTCATCGATATATAATATTTCAAGCTCCCTCTGCATAATTTTATTATATGGTTTTATTCCCTTACAAAAGATATGAAAAAATAATAGTTAATTGAACTATTTTCAGTTTATAGCGGTATTAATTGTTTTGTTGAATTGGAATGAGGAGGGTAAAACTTGTGCCCTGTCCCACTTCTGAATCTACAATAATCTTCCCATGATGTTTCGCAATGGTATTATAGGCAATGGACATTCCCAAACCAGTACCTTCGCCAACATCTTTCGTTGTAAAAAATGGTTCAAATATCCGTTCATGGATTTCTTTTGGAATACCGATGCCATTGTCTGCGATTTTGATAAACACAGCTGTATTATCCTCCTTAACTCCGGTCTCAATACATATTTTACCACCAACATCGTGATTAAACTTTTTATTTACGGCGTAAATAGCATTTGTCACGATATTCAAAAAGACTTGATTAAGTTTGCCTGCATGACATTCGACCTTTGGCATATCGCCATAGATCTTGTCAACTTCAATCGTGTTATTTAATAAACTATTGAGGATAACCATTGTTGACTCCAGCCCCTCATTTAAATCGGCAAATTTTAATGTATCCTCGTCTACGCGCGAGAAGATCCGCAAACTCTTTACTATTTCGGCAGTCCGATGGGCCCCATCATGCATCCCCTTTAATAGAAAATCTACCTCTGTTTTCAGATAATCGATATCCTGGTCATCTTTGAATTTTTTGATCTGAGATTGCTTTTCAGTATCGGATATCCCCTCTTTAAAAGCGATACGCTCTACTTCCTCCAGCGTTTCCCAAATCATCTTAATATCACGTTTTAACGGGGCGACATTAGACGTAACGAAGTTGATTGGGTTGTTGATCTCATGCGCAACACCAGCAGTCAATTGACCAAGGGAGGCCATCTTCTCGGCTTCGACAAGTTGAGATTGCGTTTCCTTTAAGTGAGTAAGAGTGGTTTGTAGAGACTCATTAGATTCTGTTAATTCACGTGTCCGCTCATCTACTTTTTGTTCCAATACAATATTTTGTTCACGTATTAACTTCTCGTTTTCTAATGAGATTGCTAATTCCCTGACTTGTGATGCTTCTTTTTCTTCTTTTAAAATATTGATACTGTAAGCTAGACCGAAGGACAATAAGGCCATCTCCACCACAGATGCAATTTGTACAGCATTGCTCGTAAAATCGTTATATTTTAAGATGCCATAGTCTTTCAGTAAAAACACGACAGAACCTAATAATAAAATTGTCCAACCGTAAACAAAATATTTAGCCGGTTTATAACCATTTATCATCACACGATAGGATAAGTAAAGGACAAATAAAGACCCCGCTCCTGTTGTTAGCTGCATAACCATGAACGCTGGTTGTGTCAGGTTGAGCAGTGTAAGAAGGCTGCCAATGACAAAAAGAATGATAATAACAGTAATCACACGTCTTGACCGAGGAGCATTTTTCGGTAATTGAAGAAAAGAATCTGCAAAAAGCAGGGCACATAAGCCTGATAAACAACCAAAGATAATAGGCCCTTTTGTCGCAAAATAAGTCCAATTTGGCCACAAATATTGAAAACTGTAGCCTTTAATACCCATTTGTGTTATTCCTGCACAAAGAACATAAAGGACATAATACAGATAGCCTCTTTCACGGACAGAAAAAAACAGGAATAAATTGTATATCGCCATAATGCCGACAATACCAATATAGATGCCGCTTAACAAACTGTCGTCATTCATCTCTTTTAAGAAACTGCGCTCGTTACTTAAATAGATCGGGAGAATAATCTGTTCCGTACTTTTTATGCGAAGAAAAAAGATGGTCTTCTCATTTCCAGGTAATTGAATGTCGAATGCATAATTAGGGACCTTATATTTTCTAGCCGAAAAAGATTGATGTTCGCCCAGCTTGATCGAGTTATAATGCCCGTTTGATGACGGTACAAAAAGTTCGACCTCATCCAAGAGGGGATAGGCGATTTCGAGCAAGAGTTCAAGCTTTTCTTTGCCCTTGTTTGTTACGGGCAATCGAAACCAGATGTCAGCGGGTGATATGCCCAAATTGGGGACCTTGCTTTCTAACGATTGAAAGGAGGAGGCCGAAGTATCTGCAAAGTTAGGCTCTCCTTTCCCGGTATAACGCTCCAGACCATATCCGATCAATACACGCTGTGTCGGTTTATCGATAATAACCTCTCCAAAACAAGTTGAACTGCACGTAAAAATAAATAAGAAGATCAAGTTAAGCCAGCATTTCATCACTATATGCTATTTTTTTGCTTCGGCAATAACTAAATTCATAGAAACAAGGAAACAACCAGCTTCATCAGCTTGATCCAATGTATTTTGAAATTCCTCCATTTCAGCTGTACTTAACTTCTCTTTTTCGACCATCTCCAAAAGAATTTTATCTAAGAAAAGATAGCGGTTGGCCTCTTCTTTCGAACGGGCTACCATACAGAATGTTTGCAATTGAACTTGTTTAAAGCCTTGAGTCAATAGGTCTGAAGTTAATTTATTCCCAGCCCAGCCATTGTTGACTTTTTCTTCGGTCAAATAATGACATATCTTAGCCTCAATGTCAACATGCTTGCTGTAAAACGTCAGGCTGTTCCAAATGGTCTCAACGATCACTAAGGGTTGACCTTCACGCAAAACACGGTGAACCTCAGCAAACATTTTTGGCGCTTCCAGCAGATGTTGTACAACGCGTTCCATTCTAATGCCAGAAATGGAATTATCTGTAAAGCTAAGTTGATAAACTTCACCCTGAACAAAGTCGACGTTCTTTACCTCTACACTGCTTGTTTTGGCATGCTCGATTAAGGCCTTATCATGATCCAATCCAACGACAAGTACATTATGACCTAGCATATTAGCCAAATTGATGGCATCCATTCCAGTTCCACAGCCAAGATCGACAACAACCCCCTCTTTAATCGTATTAAAAGGAGTATATGAATGTATTTTTAATTGTTTAAGAAAATCACCGGTATCCATTAGATAGCCGGCACCATAATGTTTAGTGTCCATTATAAGATATTTAAATTACGATCATCTGGTTTATGATCTAATGATGTATGTTTCAGGTTTTTAATAATTTCATTTAAATCCCATTGATTAAGATTCGGAATATCGATTTGATAATGAATTTCAATCTCCTTATTCCGTAAAGTTTCAATGCGGACAATATTGGAATTATTACGAAGCGACAAAATTGCATCTTTGTTTTCCTGATCGGCTTCGGTCAAGGTGTCTAGATTGCGCATAATCATTACGGTAGCCAGTAGATCCAGCTTCGGATAATAGAATGTGCCATTATTTCCAACACTTGTATCAATGCGGTAGCCAACACTTTCTGCTAATTTCACCGTGTAGGGAGCACATAAAGCAAAGAGCGATTTAATGCCAACCTGTGTACTGATGGCGGCACCAGCTCTCGTCAAAAATATGCTGCCAATGCCATACCCAGCAATCTCCCTGGAGTTCCAAAGGCCACAACCTTCACCTGTCCCCTGTTGCGCATAATCATAAACAAGGTCTAAGATTTTAGCATCCATCGCTCCCGTGGCCTGTTCAATGGGAAGTGGTTCGCTCCCTCCAGATACGTGTATACGTACTCCACCATAGACTTTATCGCCATCAAGGGATTCTACGATCAATACGAATGATGCGGGATTGTACATCCAGTCATTTTTGGAAGAAGTTACTTTCTTTACGCCTATAGCAGTTAACACGTGCGCGTGTCCTTCTATGAAACGTTCACAGGTTTGGGGATCGTCGATAGCCCGAAATGCTCTTAGTCTTACTACTGGACGCCCGTCGTTGAATAATAATGCCACCGAATGCTTTGATTTATCGTTTAAACGCAAAACTAATCAATTAAATGCAAAGGTGTTTACTCTTCAAATAAATTATACCGTAATGCAACCGCCTGCACCTAATGATGGTAAAAATTGTTTGATTCCTTTTTCACCTTTAAGGGCCCAAATAGCCCCTTTTAACTGATGTCATCGAAAATACATTTTATCAATTTAATATGCTGTATTTTCGATTTACAATAAATTTGACCTTGGAAATATTAACGTTTCTGGAGGCTATTTTTATGAATCTGACCGTCTTTCATGATTAACAGAAAGTTTTTTTCTGGATCTGCCAATAGTTTTAAATTCTTAAGAGGATCTCCGTCTACAAGGATTAGATCTGCCAACGCTCCTTCTTCTACTGTTCCCAGCTTGCCAGGATAAGGACTTCTTAATCCCGAAAGCTGCAGAAGCTCGCCATTGTCTTGGGTAATCATTTTAATGATTTCGGCATTTGTAAACCACTTTTGAAGGCGCAAAATAAAAGTATTCTGCAATTTATTCAGGTCCGGTTCAAAAAGGAAATCTGTACCCCAAGCTAGTTTTACTCCATATTTCTTAGCCATAGGCCATACTTTTTCCTGACCTTCAATAACAGGCTTACGCTTGATTCTTCGTTGTGGATCCATATCGGGTGTATCTTCCACAAGATTCTGTAAACTAAGCCAGATATTTTTTTCTGCAATTAGCTGTAAAGTTTCTTCATCGAGCAATTGTCCATGCTCTATACATTTTACGCCAGCTTCGATCGCTCTTCGAATTGCTCTTGGCGTATAGGCATGTACGGTGACATAGGTTCCCCAGTCTTCGGCTGCATCTACTGCTGCTTTCATTTCGTCTAGCGTATATTGAGTGACATCCACAGGATCATATGCTGAAGAAGTTCCTCCGCCTGCCATGAGTTTAATTTGACTTGCCCCGAATCTTAGATTCTCTCTTACTGCAGTCAGAACCTCATCACGACCATCGGCGATGAAGGTTGCTCCATATCGCTCCGCACGAGAGACAACTCCGAAAAAACGACGCGATTTTTCCTCTGGTGTCCGAAAATCTCCGTGGCCTGCAGTTTGGCTTACAACGGCACCAGAAGGCCAGATTCTAGGCCCTAAAAGCTTGCCCTTGTCGATCGCTGCTTTTAATGGAAATATGGGGCCTCCGACATCACGTACACTTGTAAAACCCCGCATTAACATCTGTTGAGCCGATAGCCCCACCGTCTTGATCAAGAATTCCTCGGATAGGTCATTTGTCATCATTTGAGGCATTGTCAAAGCTCCAAATACCAAATGGACATGTACATCAATCAATCCAGGTATCAGTGTTTTGCCTTTAGCGTCAATTCTGACGATATTCTTTCCTTGTGCGTCAATAGGGGATGTACTGATGGTCTGAATTGTATTTCCGTTTATTAAAACATGTTTTGGTGGAGTTAAGGTTTGAGTTGTATAGTCGAGCAGTTTGACATTTTCTATTAAAACTTGGCTTTCCTGTGCTTGGATAACATGTACAAAAGCCGAACAAAGAAATAAAGTAAGTAGTTGACCTAAACGCATAGCTTGGAGAATTACGTTAAAATATAATATGACAAATCAATTTTAATTCAAGCTAACTAATGTGCTTGAAAAAATATCTTCTAAGTTAAATTATAAATTCAATATATTTCAATTTCTTCACTATAAATTTTTGCTCTGCCAGCCTTTTTTGAAGAAGTCTTTGTGTAATGTACGCTGTTAATCACAAGAAAAATGCTAAATTTATCCAATCATGATATGTAAAAAATCTATTCTAAATTATTTAAATATCGTTATCCCCAAAATTGTCTCCATAAGAGAGTTGCTCACTTATGCCTTCTTACTTGGCTTATCAGCTTATGTATTCCTACTGGTTTTTCAGCCATTTGGAACGTATAATTTTGAGAATGCCTATAAATTTAGCTTGTTATCCGGATACGGGGCCATTTTATCCATTGCATATGCCTTAATTTCTATCGTCTTGCGTAAAAAAAGAGGAACAGTTGCGATAGAACTATTTCGTATTTTTCTTGTGTTCCTATTATCAAGTTTTTTAAATTTCGTCTATCATGGTTGGTTCATCAATCAGGCCCCGTTGCAGTGGAATAACCTGCCCTATATCGCATGTTACACGCTTTCACTTTATAGCCCTATTGCAGCGATTTATTTTTTGCTTCGAGTTGATAGGCGTCATTCGAATCATGAAAAGGATAACTCGTCGATGGAAAGTCTTTCAATAAAGCCGGCTATGATATTGAGCCAAGCGAATGACTGCCATTTGGCCCTGGTCGATATTCCCAATGGTAATCAACCGTTAAAGTTGCTGCCAAGCGATTTTATTTTTGCAAAATCGATGGATAATTATTGCATGATCTACTTTAGGAAGGATGGTATGGTAAAGAAGCAGATGGTACGAATTACGTTGAGCCGCTTATCTGAACTGTTGAATACAATGTCTATTCACCGATGTCATCGGTCCTTTCTTGTCAATTTTGAAAAAATCCTTGTAAAGGAAGGGAATGCCCAAGGTTTTTTGTTACGTTTTGCAGATACTGAAGATTGTGCTGTTATTTCGAGGTCTGCTATAGAATCAGTTAGACCCTATTTGTCGGACTGACCACCCACGTTTTGGTCAATCGTCCCTAAATCTTGCCATACGCCACATAACTTTGTATACCCGTCTTGGGTAGCATAATTTTGTTCAAAAAAAAGATGAACACAAAAAGTTTAAACCTGCTGGTATTATTTCTCTTCTTCGGAATATATTTTATCCTCGATTATTTGTTTTTTGCGCCCCTTCAATCCATGATAATCAACTATGTCCAAAGTAGATTTTTGGGGCATGTACTGACCTATTCAATTAGCCTTGTACCGTTGCTTTTTGGGGCAATGCTGCTTAAACCGAAAGGGCAGAATGAATTCTTGGAAAAATTTGGGTTGAAAGGCAATTTTTTACAGGGGCTTTCTTTTGGAATAATAGCTACTTTACCGATGTTCTTGGGTTATGCCTTTGTTTTTACCTTAAATCGGAAAATAGATCCAAACACACTATTAATAAATAGTGTGTCATCAGGATTCTTTGAAGAAATGATCTTTCGTGCCTATTTTTTTGGTTTAGTTTTTCGCTATACCCGACTAGGTTTTATTCCATCCATTTTAGCTACATCACTCCTGTTTGCTTTACTACATCTTTATCAGAGTCAGGATTTGGGAGAATTGGTCCTGATTTTCGGTATGACTTTCTTCGGCTCTATCCTATTTTCGTGGTTGTATGCTGAGTGGAAGTTTAACCTTTGGATACCGGTAACACTTCATGTTTTGATGAATTCGGCTTGGATGATTTTTGATGTTTCGGACAATGCTGCGGGAAATGGATGGAGCAATTTTTTCCGTTTCTTGACCATCATTGTAGCAATCATAATGACCATTGTCCATTCAAGGAAGTCAAATGGCGGTCTACAAATTGAAAGGAAAAATTTGTGGCTAAAAGATTAGAAATCAGTCGTTTTTTTAATTAACCTTCATAGCTGTAGATATGTTCTTCAAATGATCTAGTCCACATTTGGAATGAGCGTTAGATTTTACGTTGCTAAAACTATGAAGCTTTTGATAATAGTATTGGCTCTGGAGAACCCCTGAAAACCAGTATTTTTTTTTGGCATGGGAATCGCTACCTTGACCTTTATGAATAGACAGCTATTTTCACCCCTATCTTTATTCCTAGGAGCGACGTTATCCATGGGAATCTTGAGCTGTGGACACAATACAAAAGTCCAAGGTGCGGATTTAAAGGATTCTGCTGAACTTAAAACAGTCGCTGTGAAGGATACGATGGCTGCTGCTAAATTTCCTCCTTTGCCAATTGACTTTGACAAGACGAAGGTTTTAAAAAATACCTATGTTGTTGATCGAGCTGGAGCCGAGCTTAGACAAGGCGCGGATAAGGCTGCCCCGCTATTAGGAAGATATCCCTATGGTACCAAGCTCGATGTGATCGGTGAAGAAGGAGAATGGATTGCCGTAATGGATCGTATCCAGCGCGATTATAGCGGGAACAATGGCGAAAAAGGTGATGTAACGCGATGGGAAAAGGTCTATGTAGCGAAGTCCAAGCTGGGGAAACAAGATAAAATTACAATCTCTCCCAAAGATTTAAATTCAATCGTTTCATTGACGATAAATGGTAAAGAAATGCATTACGAAAATGGACATTCTTTAGATAAGTATCTCCAGCTAGAGTTGATTGATGAGCAAACGTTCTTAGCCGCTCGGAATACGGCTAAAAACTACTTGATTAAGGATACCCTGTCTTATCCGAAAAATGGAAAGATCTTGGAATTGCCGTTGACAAATGGGAAAAAGCTAACATTTAAGGATAAGGATATCGATAATGAATTAGAAGCCAGCTATTCTTATAAAGGGCATTACGATTTTTTAAATGCTTTTGCTGTTGATGGGAATTATTGGGAAAGTGCTGATGTGCGGCTTTTTGATAAACAGGATGGTCATCTTATTGTTGAATGTGGGGATTATCCCTTCTTTTCTGCTGATAAAAATTATCTGATGACCTTGCACGCCGACCCCTATGAATCGACGGGCGACCTGCAGCTCTTCCACGTGAAACAAGGAAAGGTGACACCGATGCTTTTTATTAGTTTTAAAGAGTGGATGCCAACCTGGAAAGAAGAGTTAATGTTCTGGGGCAAGGACGGTTGTATCTATACTGCTGCCAACCATGTAGACGGTTACTGGGGTGAAGAAGGATCGCTGAACGAAAGATCACAGTTTATCAGAATCAAGATATTGCCCCATTAAACAGGCACAAACCATACTTTTATTGGTGTACTGCAGGTGTATATATTTATTGTTTTTCTGTTTTAAGTAAAACTATTCTGGCATGCACCTGTTGTATTCCATAAAATAGATTATAGTTTGTAATTTAGCTGGATGAAACTAAGAATATTATCGTTATTTACTATCCTTCTTCTCTTTTCCACGTTGTCTATGGCACAAGATAAGCCATGGAAACAGCATAATAAATGGATTTGGGGCCCTTCAGTAGGGTATCAGTATCAAAGTGGTAATTTCCTGAAAGTTTCGGGCTGGGGATTATTTGCACCTAATGATTTTCAATATATGAAAATTGATGCAGGAGCCAATTTCAGCTGGATGGAAGGTAAAACGACTGTTGTTCCAGAGCTGGGGTTTACCTATTATCTAAATGATTTTGTTGTTTTTCCTTTTGTAAAAGCAGAGTTAACACCTTATACCATAACGCCAAAAGTTGGTGCCAGTCTATTCTCTATTGTGGATCTGGGAATAGGTTATGGATTTGATTACAATACTAAGAAAAATTTTAAGCCGATTGACGGAATTACCGTTTCAGTAGGGGTAAATATTCCGCTCAATTTTCATATTTATTAATTGAAAAATGCGCAGTAAGACGATTTATAAACTCCTGGGGTCACTTGTTGTGTTGTTAGCTATAGTTAGCAACCTAAAAGCGCAAGACCACTTAATCGGTCCGACGTTAAGCTACCAGTTTCAAAAAGGGAGTATAATAAAAACTGGTGCTTATTTCGCATTTCCTTTTATAGGAGATCATATTCTCCGAGCAGATGCCACAGCCAACTTTACTTGGACACAAAAGAAGTTTGCCGTGATACCTGAGGCTGCAGTAACGTATTATCCTCAAACATATGTCTTAACTCCCTTTGTTCGTGCAGAGCTTACTCCGTATACCTTTACGCCCAAAGTTGGAGTGAGTTTGGCCACATTGGTGGATATCGACTTTGGTTATGGATTTTCCATCAATGAAAAAAAAGATTACAATCCGATAAAGGGGTTCGCGGTGTCTCTTCGATTTAGTATTCCGCTAAATTATCGAATCAATATGTAGCTTAGATTCATGAATCCCCCTTCGCTTGGTTTACCTCCCAAAAAGCTAAACTTGACAGGACCATTTTTTATGATAGTCTATTTCGCTTGCAAAGTAATTGTGCTAAAGCACTTTTAAGGAACGACTAGACTAATTGTCAAGCCAGTTTTTGAAAGCCGTGACTTTCTCCCGTGAAACAATGAGCTCATCCGACTCATAATGCTTAAGGTATATTTTCAACCGAGCATTAGAATGTACAGCAATATTTTTGATAGCATCAAATTGAACTATAGTGCTTCGGTTGATCCTAAAGAAATCCTTAGGGGACAATTGCGGTATCAGGGCGTCCAATGTTTGGTCCAAAAGATAGTTCCCATTTTCATTGGTATAAACATAAGTGCCTTTGTTTTCACTGTAAATACATTCGATTTGCAGGGTGGTCACTACTTTTAGGTTTTGGCCTATTTTGATAGTAAAGCGTTCCTTATATGTTTGGACAGTGTTTCTAAATAAAGCTTCAAAAGATGCCAGATCGAACTGTGGTTTTGGGTGCCTAAATTGACGGAATTTTTCAATTGCGTTTTTCAGCTCTTCATCTTCAATCGGCTTAAGGAGGTAATCGATGCTATTTTGTTTAAATGCCCGCAACATATATTCATCGTATGCGGTGGTAAAAATAATGGCCGAACTGGGCTTCACCTGCTCAAGGATGTCAAATGAAATCCCATCGGCGAGCTGAATATCCAAGAACAGTAGGTCAGGTTCGGTATTTGACATAAACCATTCGATAGATTCTTCCACAGTCTGCAGTACAGCAGATACTGTATAACCAAGATCCTCAAGTTTTCTTCGGAGCAATCTCGCCGATGGGAGTTCGTCTTCTATAATTACTATTTTCATTGCTTTTTTTGCATGCTTATCGATCATCAGACCGTTGTATTGTTTAATTTATTGAGCATCGTTGCGCCTTAGCTATTGTTTTTTGCTGCTATTAGGCCTCGCATGTTTATTTAAGAACAGGTTGCTTTTAAGAGACTATTTCATTGATAATGGGCAGTCCAACAGAAAATAAAATGTCAGTTTCCTGAAGATGCACAGATAGATTGGACAGTATAGCATAACGTTCCTGAATATTTTTCAAACCGATTCCCGAATGATCATGGAGCACTTTCTTCTTTTGAAGAGTGTTTTCAACATAGAGGTAATTATTTTTTCTATAAATCTTCAATAAAAGAGGCTTTTTGACCGAAATAATATTGTGTTTGATTGCATTTTCGATCAGTAATTGAAGGGAAAGGGGTAATATAAAACCAGTATGTTGTTCCGTATTGATCTGTAAATCGATCTGTATACCGGCTTCGAAGCGTAGACTCAAGAGGTTTAAATAGGCCCTTGAAAAAGTAAGCTCATCCTGTAAAGAGACGAGGCTTTTGTCTTTTTGCTCCAATACATAGCGATATATCTTAGAAAGATCCGTGGTAAACATACTGGCTTTTTTAGGACTTTCTTCAATTAATCCATTCAATACATTCAGGCTGTTGAACAAAAAATGTGGATCGAGTTGATTTTTGAGCGACTCAAATTGTGCTGTTATTTGCTGTTTTTCCTGATGAGATTCTTTGATTTGATAGTCTTTGAATCTTTTATAGAAATAGAATCCAAAAAAAATCATCGAAATGCACCAAGATATCATTGCAGTTTGAAAATAATATGCAACGCGTTGTTGGTGAATGAATTGGTGGAAACGTTGCGGGAAATTCTGGGTAATACCGGGGTTAAACAGTCCGGAAAAAACAGCATTGACAATAAAAACGACCAGTATGGTCAAGAAGAAACTGACACTGTAAAAAACAATCATCTTTTTCCCAAAATCTTTACTGCTTGGGTATTTGCTCCCGACCCATTTCGATAGATAGCTATGACCTAGAAAGAGAAAAAATCCGTATAGTAAACCTCTGACCATATTAGGATGAAAGATGATGGATATCCAAGGGACATCATTGTGGTCAAGTTTGGCCACAACCACAAAATAGATGGTTATGACCAAGCTTGCAAGTAATGCTTGTATAATAGCTTTAAATGGTGCTTTCTTCACAAAATGTTATTTGCATTCTTTTATCAACTGTTCTGCCCGATCTTTGCCCCATGAAGGTGCGAATGGTGTAGTAGTTTTCTCTTCACCGAATAAAGATAGTGCTTTCTTTACATCCTCACATTCTTTGCTGGTATCCTGGTTGAAATATTTTTTTGCGTTTATTTGGAATTCCGCTAATCCCAATACCGCTCGTGGATTATTTGGCGCAAGGGTGATGGCTTTTTTATATAGACCTATAATCTTAGGTGAAAGCTCCTTGGCTTTTGTCATCGGATCTGTAATCATCAATGCCGTTTGGTTCATCGCTCTCAGCACAAGCCATTCTGAATTATTGTCCTGGGCGCTATTGTTTAGTATTTCTTCTGCAGACTGTATATATTTTGTCTGTGACTCTTTATTTTTCTCCCTGAAGGATGCTGTTGTCAGTACCATGGCCTGATAATAGGCAGGAATCCAATTGTCCTTTTCTGCCTGTGAAATACGTTCTAAAAGAGCGGCCGCTTTCTGCGTCTCACCCGATTGCCATAGGCTCATGGCTTGTCCCATACTTTTTTCAAAATTGCTTTGTGCAAATGTGCTGCCGCTTATAAGGCAGATGAGAGTGATAATAAATGATTTCATGATCTTTCGTTTTTAGTAGTAAATATTTTTCTAAGTTATTGTTGTTGTGTTTGATGTATATGATATTGAATGTTATTGAAGTTGGTAATCCTTTTCTGCAAACAGAAATAATTCTGGATGGACCGACGTATTTCGATGATGAGTTGATGTTTATTATAGATTGTCCAATTGATTGTCTTTTTCATTTTTACTGATTGTCCAAAAATAGCCTAGAAATACAAAGCGTTTGGCAGTAGGGACAATCGGTCTACGGTCGTAGATTCCTTGTGAATTTGGCCGGTCTGCATATTGATACCCATAGATTGGGCTAGCGCCAAGAACATTACTGACGGAGAAATGGATAATTTTTTGCTGGCTGTAAAGAAACGACCAACTCATAGACAGGCTATTGTAGCCTTTTGTACGGCCATTCATGAATACTGTTTGGTTGGGATCATTGTAATTTCTGCCGGATACAAACGAATTTGTCAAACTGAGCTGTGAACGTAGGCTTGATAGCCAGTATTTTCCAACGATATAGAAACTGTGTTTGTAAACATAAGGGGGAGTGACTGTCGTCGGATAATTCGCTTCATTTCTCTTACTGTCCGTATAGGAATATGAAATCCAGTATTGGAGGTTTTTGATGCTGCTGCTGTTTTTATAAAATAAGTCAAAACCTTTGACCTTACCGCTTCCGTTATTGTCATATTGGCTGTCATATTTTGGAGTTGTACTGTTGTATTTTGCCAAATTGTTATATTCTTTGTGATAGGCTTCTAAGCGAAGTAAGTGCCCTCCACGCGAATAGAAATAATTTGCGATATAATGATTAGCCTCCATCCAGTCAAGTTGCGGAGCATATTTTAACAGCGGCGTTGGCGCCTGCTGATGGAAGTTCCCATAAGCAAGTGATAGCTGCGTATATTTATTTAATGCATAGCCCAGCGAAGCCCTCGGTTCTAACGTGCTCTTCGCCTGCAAATTGGAGGAAGTTTCTCGTAAGCCGATCTTCCCGATTAAGTTCGGGAGAATGCCGAAGGTAGTTTCTGTAAATACAGCGGTCATCTTGCTATGATAACCATAGCTATAGCCAAGGGTTTGTCGGTGATATTCTTCTTGATAATTCGTGTCGAAATATTCTATTCCTCCGATACTTTTAATCTTATTGTTCCAGATCTTACTTAGCGTTCCTTTTAAGTGAAGACTCTTTTCTTCATTAGGGAGGTAAATGTCATCGTAATGCAGCTTATCGGTCAGGTAGCCTAGGCCAATACCAGACTGGAATGCCCATCGGTTTCCCAAATTCTGACTGTAGCTGATGTTGGCGTAGGCATTGTTGGATTTCTTTTTCAATGGGACAAGTTGCTCATAATTGATGTCCGCTTGGTAAAGTCCCATATCTTCGAAATTGTAAGCCCCATAAATATTTAGGAAACCTTCTTTAAACTGATGGCGATAAATCATTTCTCCAGAAGCGTTTTCATAGGGTTTCGTCCATTTTATATCTGGTGTAATAATTTTGGAATAGGGTTTTAAGTTTGTATAACTGCTGTTGAAGGTGAGGGAGTTTTTGCCCCATTGTAAGGTATGTCCTAACCCTAATCCAACGGAAGATAGCGAAAGCTCTGTTTTGGACTGTTCTATGGCATTTTCGGTGTTTAGGGCTAGAATGCTGGACAGCGCATTACCAAATTCTGCTGAATAGCCGCCTGTAGAGAAATTCACGCCTTTAAAGAGCATGGGCGAAAACCTGCCCCTTACAGGAACTTCGTTTGGTGTTGCGGTGTAGGGTTGGGCTACTCTGATTCCATTGATGTAGGTCTGTGTTTCGGAAGCATCTCCACCGTGAACCATAAGACGTCCATTCTCTCCCCCAACCTGTGCTCCGGGCAATGTTGCCAGTGCGCTGATGATGTTTCCCATACTGCCTGCCGTAGTGACAATATCCAATGGACTCATTACCGTGTTTTTTCCGGAGCTATTGGCTTGTAGAACCCCTGCCTGAATCGTGACTTCCTGTAAGCGATTCTCACTTTCTTGCATTTGAATAATCAGCAATTCTTTTTGAGGTAGCTGGATAGGCCTGTTATATGTTGGGAGGCCCACAACAGACGCTTTAATGATTTTAGTACCTTGTTCACTGGTCTCAAACACGAAATTTCCAAGCGAATCGGTGGTGCCACCATCATAGGTGCCTTCAATATAAACATTGGCTAAATATATAGGTTTGCCGTTTTTGCCCAGCACTTTCCCTTTCAAGATGGACTGCGCCGATACGATGGTAATACTTAAAAATAGTAAGGTTAATGACAGCTTCATTTTTCTTTAATTTTATTCAAATATCAGCGGCTGTAAGTGTTCCTGCGAAAAAGAGTGGATGGAATGTCAAAATATCATGACGAATTGCAGGATTCCAACTTTATGCTGTAAATTGATATCGAAAAACAAAATTTCCTCCATAAATAAGTTCCGCAATGGAAAGTGGAGAATGCGAAAAATTGCTGTTATATGCGACGTACTTATGGCGGATATAAAAGTCATTTTACTTTCGTTTGATATTGAAAATAAGAGTTTAAAATTAAGTCAGAAAAATGCGAATAACCATTTTAGATGACTATCAAGACGCTGTCCGAAAGTTGGACTGTTTCAAAATTCTTGATGGTCACGATGTCCAAATATTGAAACAGTCCTATTCAGATCCGGCTTTACTGGCCGAAAAATTGAGCGATACGGAAGCGCTAGTGCTCATCAGAGAACGGACGCGAATTACAGAAGACCTGTTGTCTCAGCTTCCCAAGCTAAAGTTAATTAGCCAGACGGGCAAAATTTCAAACCATTTGGATTTGGCTGTTTGTAGCCGTTTCCATGTGGCTGTTGCTGAAAGTATGGGCTCTCCTGTTGCTCCAGCTGAATTGACCTGGCTTTTGATCATGAATGCCCTCCGTGGTTTACCTAAGGCTCTTTCAGATATGGACAAAGGCCTATGGCAAACGAACATAGGAGATTGTGTCGCCGGGAAAACAATAGGGATATGGAGCTATGGAAAAATAGGGAAGCGAATAGCGCAATATGCAAAGGCTTTTGGTGCACAAGTAATTGTTTGGGGAAGCGAAAATTCCCGAGAGGAAGCTGTAAGAGATGGTTTTTTAGCTGCTGCCAGTAAATCCGATTTTTTTCATTTTTCAGATGTTGTTACTTTACACCTTAGGTTAGTGCCTGAGACGCGAGGTGTCGTAAAGCTCGAAGATCTCCGGTCTATGAAGCCGACAGCGCTTTTTGTCAACACCTCTCGTGCTGAGTTGGTTGAAGAGGGGGCACTATTGACCGCGCTCGAGACAGGTGTTCCAGGGATGGCTGCGGTAGATGTCTATGAGTCCGAACCTATCTTTGACCCGAACTATCCATTATTGCAGCTGCCAAATGTACTTTGTACGCCACATATTGGCTATGTGGAGAAAAATGGTTACGAACAATTGTTTAGACTTGCTTTTGAGAATATTGTAGCCTTTTCCGGGGGCGATCCACAGCATATCGCTAACCCCGAAGTTTTGACCCGCTAATAAAATGAATCGGCTATACATAGATGAATAATTTTACGCATTTAGAACAACCAACAGGTCGCGTTATTGTGGTCGGCGGTAAGGAATATCTTTTTTTTGGTGGAACTTCCTATCTAGGGCTGGCAACAGATAAAGCATATACTTCTATTTTCATAGAAGGTATACAGCGGTATGGTATCAACAACGGCACTTCCCGAAATAATAATGTGCAACAGGCCATATTTGATCAAGCCGAAGAATATGCAGCAAAGCGTTTTGGTTTTGAAGCAAGCCTGTTGCTCTCAAGTGGATATCTGGCAACGCAATTTCTTGTAAGAACCTTGGCGACCGAAGGAGAAGTATTGTACGCTCCCGCTTGTCACCCTTCTTTATGGCTGGATAAGAAGCCCGTCGCAACTGGGCATTTTGTTGAGTGGGCCAATGCAACGATTGAGTATATCAATCATTCAGCCCAAACATCATTTATCATCGTTAGCAACAGCTTGGACAATATGCGGCCAGAATTGTACGATTTCACTGTTTTCAATCGTATTGATCCGGACAAAAAGATTATACTGCTCTTGGACGATTCTCACGGAATAGGAGTTTTGCGCAAGAATAGCATTTCATTGGATAAAAGTAGTGTTCAACAAACTAATATTGAACTGATCGTCGTCGCATCCTTGGCAAAAGGCCTGGCAACAGATGCTGGATTGATTTTGGCCGATGGGGAACGGATCAAGTATCTCAAGCGATCAAACTTTTATACAGGGGCTTCTCCAAGTTCACCAGCGAGCTTATATGCATTTGTTCATGGAGAGCAGATCTATCTACAGCAATTCGAAAAGCTGCAGTATAATATTGATTCCTTCAAAGCACATATGGAGTCTAGATTAAACGCTGTTGCTGATTTTCCGGTCTTTTCTTCAATGGATACGGGCCTTTATGCGAGGCTGATGAATGCTGGAATACTGGTTTCAAGTTTTCCTTATCCCCTCGCTACAGACCCCCTATTAAATCGGATTGTGGTAAACGCACACCATACCAAGGCAGATTTGGACGAGCTAAGTCATGCAATTGGCATATATTGATTTTTATATGACAAGTAATAAGTCAACATCTTGTAAATTAGATAATTGTTTTTATTTTTGAGGTCTATTTAATGGTTGGTTGGACGGAATGTCTCGTTAATTGATTGTAAATGTTTGGCTTTTGGAAGCTTATTTATCAAAAAAGTATTTAAATAATTTCCATTACTCATTTTAAAACAATACTTTTGCATCCCCAAACATTAGTTGGCTTAAGGGTTGAAAAATAAATAATTACAGTAAAATAGATATGACTAAAGCAGAAATTATTGCAGAAATCTCTACCAAAACTGGCTTAGAGAAGGTAGATGTTCAAGAAACCGTAGAGGCGTTCTTTAAAGTTGTCAAAAACGCAATGATCGGAGGAGAAAATGTATATGTAAGAGGTTTTGGTAGCTTCGTAGTCAAAAAAAGAGCTGAGAAGACTGCAAGAAACATTTCAAAAAATACAGCAATCATTATCCCTGAACACTTTGTTCCTAGTTTCAAGCCAGCTAAAATTTTCGTAGAGAAAGTAAAGAATGGCAATAAATAATCTTTAAAATAGATTAAAATGGCAAAAACCAAACAGATAATAGTAATAGGATCAGTAGTAGCCTTGGTTGCTGTGCTTTTAGCACAGCCTATTAAAGGTTTGGTGAACAAAGAAAAACAAACTGCTGCAGCATCTGAGTCGAAGCCTTCCAATGAAGTAAATTTGGAAAATATATCTTCGATGACAAAACAAGGTTTAGATGCTAGTTTAGTCAAAGAAATTTCCGATATTGAGGGCCAAGTTGCAAAAGCTTCTGGAGAGGATAAGATAAAGCTGTTGCAACAGTTGGCAAATAAGTGGGATGATGTCGCAAAACCAGCCCCTCAGGCTTTCATCTATGAGGAAATGGCAAAGGTTTCACCGAAGTTTGAATATTGGTTGAAAGCAGGTAATGCTTATCGTGCCGCTTATACAAATTTGCAGGATTCTACTTTAGCCCAAGCGTTGAATCAAAATGCTATTCATGCATATGAGGCTGCGTTAGAAGCGAATACAAGTAGTTTGGATGCAAAAACAGGATTGGGTGCCGCAATGGTATCAGGAACGAACAACCCTATGGCAGGTATTGCCTTATTGCGAGAAGTCGTTGCTGCCGATCCTAAAAACTTAGAAGCAAACAAAACTTTGGGATTGTTTTCATTACAATCCCGTCAGTTTGACAAAGCCATCGAGCGTTTTAAGACCGTTATCGATCAAAAACCCGATGCTGAGTCATACTTTTACTTAGCCACAGGCTATGAAAATATTGGGATGAAAAAGGAAGCCGTTACAGCTTTTCAAAAAAGTAAGGAACTGGCAGCCGATCCTTCCCTATCACAATTCATCGATCGAAAGATCGCGGAATTGAGCAAGTAATTAATTTATTATTTTATAATCATTAAAAAATTTAGCTATGCCAAGCGGAAAAAAAAGAAAAAGACACAAGATGGCTACTCACAAACGTAAAAAACGTTTAAGAAAAAATAGACACAAGAAAAAATAGTCTTGTGATAAGCTTTTAAACATCTTGGCCCATTTTGCTGAGATAGCTTTACGAAACGATCTACATGTCTGTGAAGGGGATGTAGATTGTTTTTTTCGTAACAACGTTCTTTAAATGTTTAATCGGATACCCAAGATTGCGATAGGATATTGCATAGGTATCAAAAATGAGTAGCTTTTGGTAAAGGAATTAATTATCGATTCAACTCCTGATAAAGGGGTAACTATTGCTTTACTACAAGATAAGCAGCTTGTTGAACTTAACCGCGAGCCCGCAAATAATAACTTCGCCGTTGGAGATATCTATCTCGGACGTATTAAGCGAATTATGCCTGGGCTTAATGCAGCTTTCGTAGATGTAGGCTACGAAAAGGATGCTTTTCTACATTATTTAGATCTGGGTCCTCAAGTTCAATCTTTGCTAAAGCTTACGCGTATAGTGAAGAATGGCAGTTATCAAGAGAAACTGCTCAATAGTTTAAAACTTGAAAAGGATATCGATAAAGCTGGTAAGATCTCTGATGTCTTAAGCAAAAATATGCTCGTGCCAGTACAAATCGCCAAAGAACCCATTTCAACAAAAGGACCGCGTCTGAGCTCAGACCTTTCAATAGCGGGTCGTTTTGTCGTTTTGGTACCTTTCTCAAGTACTGTTTCCATTTCCAAGCGTATCAAAGGTAGTAATGAACGCAATCGCCTAAAAAAGATTGTCGAAGGAATTAAGCCAGCTAATTTTGGTGTTATCATTCGCACAGTTTCCGAGGGTAAGGGTGTTGAAGAACTACAACGTGACTTATTGGACCTGATCTCAAAATGGGAGCTATTTACCAAACGTCTTCGTAATGCTGAACCGCCTCAAAAGGTTCTTGGCGAAATGGATCGTGCATCCACTATTCTACGAGATATTTTGACAGACGAGTTTTCGCATATTTATGTTAATGATCCTTCGATCTTCGAAGAAACAAAATCATATATACACGATATATCTCCAGACTTGGAGAAAATTGTCAAACTTTATAAACATAAAGAGCCAATTTTTGATCATTTCGGAGTTGAAAAGCAAATCAAGGCAGCTTTTGGCAAAACTGTAACATTGCCGGGCGGTGCGTACCTCGTTATAGAGCATACCGAAGCCTTGCATGTCATTGATGTCAACAGTGGTAACCGTTCTGCTAATAAGGAGAATCAGGAAGACAATGCATTGCTGGTCAATATGGAAGCAGCAAAAGAAATTGCGCGTCAGCTGCGTTTGCGTGATATGGGCGGAATTGTAGTCATCGATTTTATCGATATGCATAAACCCAATCATCGAAAAGAGTTGTATACGTTCTTAAAAGAATGTATGGTAGCGGATAGAGCGAGACATACAATTTTGCCTCCAAGTAAATTTGGATTGGTGCAAATTACACGTCAGCGCGTTAGACCTGAAATGAATATCGTCACAAACGAAAAATGTCCGGCTTGTGATGGTACAGGTGAAATCCGATCGAGTATTGTCCTCATGGATGATATTGAAAATAATTTGAGCTTTATTCTTCAAGAACAGAACGAAAAGAAGGTGACCTTATGTGTTCACCCTTATATAGACGCCTACATTAAGTCTGGTTTGATTTCTAAAAGAATGAAATGGTTCATGAAGTACGGAAAATGGATTAAAGTAAATCCAATGACGTCATATTATCTAACTGAATTCCATTTCTTCAATGCGAAGGATGAAGAAATCAAGTTATAATAGAAAGAGATTAACGAAAAGGGTTAGTAGTGATACTAACCCTTTTTTGTTTTTATAGCATTGTATTGTTTATACCCAATGGATAATTATGCCGTCTTTTTCCATTTTGCGGAAGTAAGTCATTTGTCTTTTGGCATAGCGATGTATTTCTGTCTCCAGTTTTGTGGTAAAAGCAGAATAATCGAGCTGTCCAAGGAGATGGAGTGACGCATATTTATACTCCAAACCATAGTATTGAAGTTGCTCGTGTGTAATACCTTCTGTCAAGAGCACGCACACTTCTTCTAAGAGGCCTTCATTCAATCGTTGTTTTAATCTTTGGCTAATGTGTTCGCGTCTGATTTCCAGCGGGGGATTTAATCCGATAACAATGCTATCTACCGCTTGTTGCTGGACGATGTGATCGGGGTGATTCTCTAAAAACGCTAATATTTCTATTGCTCGGATTATACGTTTTTTGGTCGAAAGATCGATTTGAAAGTTCACAGGTAGCGTATATTCCTGAAGACGCGTTAACAGCTCCGTCTCTGGATATGCAAGTAATGACTCCTTGAAGCCTTCGATTGATGGGATCAGCGCATAGGGATTTTGTTGGATTACACTTTGAATATATAATCCTGTACCACCACACAGGATGGTATGTTTTCCCTTTTCTAGAATGGATTGTTGGGCTTGACGGAAGTCAGCAATAAAATTTCCGAGATTGTAGCGTTCTCCCGGTTCATGAATGTCGATAAGATGATAGGGAATATCTTGGTATTCCGATAGGTCTTTTCCCGTACCGATGTCCATCCTTCGATAGATTTGGCGGGAATCAGCACTGATGATTTCAGCATCAATGTGTTGGGCCAGTTGGACGGCCAGTTTCGTTTTTCCAGAAGCTGTAGGCCCTAAGATAACGATAACTTTCTCTTTGGGAACGGTTTGCTGTTCCAAAAGAGAAAGTGTATATTTTAATCTGTCTATCACAGAACAAATTTAGTCCATTTTTCTGTTCCTTCGTTATTTTTTACGACAGTATCGATAAAAGCCATGCCTCTTACACCATCGTAAACTGTTGGAAAATCCTGTTGTTCAGCGGTAGGAGTTTTTCCTTCACGTTTGGCTGTAACTGTTGCCGCAAAATTACGGTAGATATTCGCAAATGATTCTAATAGCCCTTCAGGGTGACCCGCTGGTACACGGGTATTATGTGTTGCAAACGAACTCAACGTATAAGGCGCTGCGTAAGCATTGCCTGTGCGATAAAGCTGACGAGGCTGATCAAGCATTTTGATAATTAAATTGTTCGGATCCTCATTCGCCCATTCCAATCCACCTTTTTCACCATAGATACGGATACGAACAGCATTTTCTTCTCCGGCTGAAATTTGCGAAGCCATCAATACACCTTTAGCACCATTTTCGAAACGCAAGAGCACCGAACCATCGTCATCCAATAGACGGCCTTCAACAAATGTTGTTAGGTCTGCACATAGTTCTTGGATTTTTAAGCCCGACACATATTCCGCTAAATGCGCAGCATGGGTACCGATATCACCCATAACCAACGATTTACCCGAGCGTTTCGGATCTGCACGCCAAGCGGCTCCAGCATTACCCTCGCGTTCCGTTAAACGACTTAACCAACCTTGTGGATACTCAACAACAATCTTTCTGATCTTACCGAAGTGACCTTCTTTGACCATTGCTTTGGCTTGCTTAACCATTGGGTAGCCTGAATACGTATGGGTAAGGCACAGCGTACGACCAGTACGTTCTACCGTTTCTTGTAATTCTTTTGCTTCTTCAACAGATACTGTCATTGGTTTTTCAACGACAACATCAAAACCGTTTTCTAGCGCTAATTTAGCGGGAGCAAAATGTAAAAAATTGGGTGTTACGATCGTTACAAAATCCATGCGTTCGCCTTCGGGAAGCAAAGATTCTTTTTCGATCATCTCTTCATAGTTTAGATAGACACGCTCAGGAGCTACAAATAAGTCTTCTCCAGATTGTTTTGAAATCTGTGGATCGATACTAAATGCACCACAAACCAGTTCAATCTTGCCATCCATAAAAGCAGCAATACGGTGTACAGCGCCAATAAAGGCATCGTTTCCGCCTCCGACCATACCCATGCGAAGTTTTCTCTTCATAACATTATTATTTTTGATTATTTATTTTTCAAACTTTTACAGTGTACAATATACACAATTTAGCTTATTTTATGTATAAAATCATCTTGATGCTACCCATATTTTCTTTGGGAAAGCCATGGGGGAACTGCTCCCTAAGCGTCTTTAATTCATCTGTATTTCGATAGGTATACCGCTTTGTTCCTGTGATCCAAAAGTTAATCGGTGCCGTAATTTCTTTAGCAACAAACCCAATTTTTTCGAGCGAAGAGTGTTGGCTCCAATCACGATCGGTGAAAGTCATAATGTCTCCTGGCGAGAAATCGCTACAAAATGCTTTAATTAATTTGCTTAGGCCTCCTATAACATTAATACCTGTTTTATTACAAAAGCGTAATAGTTCAAATGAGCGATAGTCTTCATCTTTATCCAGCATTCGGCGTCCTCCAGAGAATACCGCGACGGCGACAAGCTCTCCCTGTTCATAAAGGCCATAACGGTACTTGCCGGGAAGAGCGGTTTGTAAATGATGTTCCACGAGGAACTGTAAACTCGTTCTTTTGTCGATCCGGGCAACTACAGTATCACGGGCGTAAATGCGTTTGTCATTTTTTGTTCTAGAAACAATGCGTCTGACGATCAAATCAAACTTTGTTATTAATTGGTCCTCATCGATATGAATGCAAGGGTCGGAAGTATCACGTCTAACGGATTTGTTATGAGGGTATAGTAAAACGTTAATTGCTAATTCCGGAGAGGATATTTGTATAAATCCATCATCCTGGCAAAGCCCCAATGGGACTTCAAGAGCTTGCTCGAGCCTAAGCTTGAACTGCGTTGACAAATTTAAAAACGAAGGATCCATAAAACAAAAGTAACTTTTATGGAAGTTTTGACGAAATATTCACTTTTAATAATTATCCGTACCTTTGTACCGAAAAATATAATGGTGTTACAGGGTATCCTTGTAAAAAAAGTACAATGACTCAGGGTGAGCAATTAGCCTGACATGATCTGAAATAAAATCGTGCTAAAATTACAACAGGTGCCTAGTGATCTTTAAAAGCAAACAACGTGTAACGAACTCAGGTATAGCAATGAGTATCGGCACTTATAAATAATTATAATACATATGAAACTTCCGATAGTGGCGTATGGCGATCCTGTATTAAGAAAGGTCGCTGAGGAAATAGATGAAGACTATCCAGATTTAAAGAAATTGATTGATGATATGTTCGATACCATGTATGCAGCTCATGGTGTTGGGTTGGCAGCTCCACAGGTAGGTTTGCCTATACGGATGTTCGTTATCGACGCAACTCCTTTCGCAGAAGATGATGAAGAAAACAAAGAAGTACTCCAATCGTTCAAAAAAGTTTTCATCAATCCCATCATGGTTGAAGAGTCTGGAGAGAAATGGGCTTTCGGTGAAGGATGCCTGAGTATCCCAGATATCAATGAGGACGTATTGCGTCACAGAAATATTCGCATCAATTACTTGGATGAGAACTTTGAAGAACATGAAGTAGACTTAACAGGTTTGGCTGCCCGTGTGGTACAACACGAATATGATCATATTGAAGGTAAACTATTTACCGACAAATTGAGTGCCTTGAAGAAAACGATGCTGAAGGGGAGATTAGATGCTATCGCGAAAGGAAATATTCGCGTTGGTTATAAAATGAAATTTCCTCAACAAAAGAAAAAGCGTTAGTTCATACTAACGCTTTTTTTGCGGCTTCTTCGGCATAAAATTGGTTGGAGATCAAGAATATCAGTGTTCTATCTACTGATCCATCCTTTTAATCTATTTTTGAGATCGAATCAGTCATCCAGTAGAACGTGTTATAGAAATTTCATGCGCGAAGAAGGACATTCCTCAATCCAACCGAGGTAAATATAGACGATATTTAACGGCTGTCATTCGTATTAGAAATACAACAGCAGCCCCAATAAAGGCCGCCCAGGAAAGATCAAGATCAAGATGCACCAGCAAGATATATGTGAGACCTCCACCTAAACAGGCCGTAGCATATACTTCTTTTTTAAAGATTAATGGGGTTTCGTTGAGCAAGACATCGCGCGTCATCCCCCCACATACCGCGGTGAACATTCCAAAGATAATGGCAGCATAGGTATTGCTTTCGTAATTGAGTGATTTTTGTACCCCTAGGATAGTAAAAAAGCTAATTCCGATGGCATCAAAAAGTGTCAGCGTGCGATAATAACCATACAACTGTTTGTTGAAGACAATGGCAATTAAAATTCCGAGGAAAATAGCAATGAGATAATTGCTATCATTGACCCATACTGGGCGCAGATTCAAAAATACATCCCGCATCGATCCACCGCCAATGGCTGTCACAAAGCCTAAAAAGGCTGCCCCAAAAATATCAATATCTTTACGTTTTGCCGACAGCGTGCCTGATATTGCAAAAAATAAGGTGCCAAGCAAATCGCTTAGATAAAAATAGTTGGCATCAGTAATCATGGTAATCCTTTTTAAATCATTATATTAAAATCTCCAGTTGACGGTACCCCATATAGCTATCAATGGGGATAAACTTCCCTTTATTGGACAAATTTAGGAGAAATCTTGATAGTTTAAATTCACCGAAAGGCGAATAGCTTTCAAACCCGCGATTCCCTGTACATCCTCCAATTTTAAATGTTCGATGGTATGCTCAATGATGCCCATGTCATAGATTGCCTTTATACTCAACATAAGGTCCTCCAGGATTTCATCCGATAAATAGACAATAGCAATTTTATTGACCTGGGTAAGTCGTTCTTTGGTTCGCTTTATCCGAATTTTGTCTATCCTTTTTTTGATTATTTCATAACGGATATTGAGTGATCCCTCTACATCAAACCTCCGTTCATCTTCCCGGAAGCTGATATCAATGCTATGTGGATTGATAAAAATCAATTGTGTTGTTTCTAAAGCCAAAGGCAGAATATCCTTTGCATGGTAAGCTTTCAGCGCAATTCTAGCCATAGAAATAATTTGTTGACGCCTAAATACATTAATAAATTCGTAGCTAAATGGCTGTTGTGGCGTAATGGATTCGCCGATATAAATGTCATATTCAATACCGTCTGTCCTGAATTTTTGAAAATACGATGGGTAATTCCCCTGGATAAAGCTATTGAAATGGTCTAGTTCCTTACCGATCAATTGATTGATCTGGCGTAAAGAAGTTTCAAATTCATTCCTATAAAATTCACCGGTTTCTCGATTGGTGAAAAAATGCTTTGCATAATGTTCGATCACCTCTATTTTTGACGGAAATTGCTTTCTGGCTTCTTCTAAAAATGGCTGTACGTCTTTCCTAAAAAACTCAATGATCTTGACCATTGACTCATCAAAAGAAATATGATCAAGAGATTCTGTAATTTGATCAACACGTGCTGAAAAGGTCATAATCAACTTGTGCTTTCCATCTAAAGAGAGCTCATCAATAAGCATTGCGAGCTGTTTGACCTTGAAGCTAAAGTCTTTCAGAATGGAGGCGTTTCGTATGATCGTGGAGTCTTTGACATCGACAGCACCATAGAGCGGATAGACTTCTTCAAATACAACCGCTTTGATATGCGCATCTCGACTGTCGTTTTCGAGTTCCTGAATGTACTGGGCCGCGATATGGTTAAATTTCCACTGAACCGAAGGCTGTATGGTCGTAAACCGGTTGATAATGATATCGTCGATACGTTTTTTAAATTCTAGCGTGATATCCTGAGATAATTGTGATAAAAGCGGGACCAAAGAACTTAAGGCTTGCATTGTCTCATTGTCGAGCTGATCTTGTTCACGGCTGTATATTTCCAATATGCCTGAGAGGGAATGATTATGGATAAGTGGAATACACAGATAGGCCGTTACCCCCGAGCGACCAATCCGCTCGTCGAAAATGGATGTGGTATTTCGGAGGCCATTCGTCGCATTATTGGTATAAAATATAACATGCGGATGTTTTAGGTAGCCCGCAAGTTCAGGATTGATCTTGAAGGGTTTATTTGCGGTATACGCTTCCGCAATCAAGATGCTCTTATTGGTGATTGAATAATCAAAAAATGGGACCCCATTTAATTGGAATAACGGAAATAGACTAAATACCGTATCAGCCCCTTTTAATAGCGGTGTGATGATTTTTTCTAAATCAGCGAAAAAGAGGTGATAATTGTATGTAGGAAGGTCCAATAGAATGGACTGAATGCGGCGTAAAGTATGTTCTGTACTGGTCTTTCTGAAAGTTACAATACTAAAGCCCGATAACTCAAAATCTTCCAGTTTAACGGTATTGATAACGGTATTCCAATCAAAAAGCGAATCACTGGGGTTTTCCGATAAACGACCGATATCAAGCGCAGGCAGTGTTTTTTTTGCCTTGATCTCAACAAATTTGAAATCTATGTCCAAATCGTAATAATCCACGATCTCCCCCTGATCATTGAGTTGATGATAAACAATGCTGCTGTTTTCATTGGAAGAAAAGCCATAGAGTCGCTCGAAAATGAGGGTATAAAAGAGCTTTTCTTGATTAGTAAGAAGGTTTCCGGTACGCATCCTCCCTTGAATTTCTTGCTCCACAAGCTGATGGCTAGCGAGGTCGAAAAAGGCTTCCGTTCCATAGAAGGCTTCTTCTGCTAGGGCTGTTGTGAGTGCCCAGTACCTTTTTGGAGTAGTGTCAATCAACGATACGGAGAGGCTATAAATCAATTGCAGAATATCTTTATAGGCATTGAGGTTATGCTTGCAGAGTTTACCGTTGAGATGCTCTATTTCTTTGATGCGTTCCAGCGCAAACAAAGGAATCATGTCATCCGATGAAGTGCCATTTTCAATAAAAGATTCCAGGTATTTGAAAAATGGTTCAAAGTCTAGCCCGCCATTTGCATACGTATTGGCCATTTTCGCCGTTGTGAGTTGTACTTTCTTTATCTCCATGGATCGAAAATTTTAAAAGCGGAAACCTGTGCTGAAATAGGGATACCAGCCTTCATTGGATTTCGTCATGACAAAATGTAAAGGAAGTGCATTGGCGACGATATAATAAATGCCTCCGCCCACACCTTGATGAAACTTATCGTTGTTATAGCCCTTTGCCCACACTTTCCCAACATCATACATACCCATTAGTCCGAATTCACCCGGAAGAACATAGCTTTTGACATCAATTACTTTGACACGAGCCTCTAGGTTATTATAAAGCATCTGTTGCCCTGCAAATCGGTACTGGCGAAATCCTCTGAGATTTTCATGGCCGCCTAGAAATAGATATTGATAAAATGTAGGGTTCCCGACAACAGTGCCCCCTCCTGTTCTATTGGCAAATATAATACCTTCCTGAAATGCACTAAAATAGCCCGTCATTGCAGCACTTAACTGCGCTGAGTTTTTTGAGTACTGATTGAGTCCAAAATAAGAATTCAAAGCGGCTTCAATATATAGCCCTTTACTTGGGTTAATCTTTCGATTACGGGAGTCTTGCGTTAAAAAGGCATTGATACCTGCAAAAGCTTTGTCTTTGGTAATCGATAAACTATCGTAAGAATGTAAAGCTTGGGGATTTAAAATAAATCGATCTTGATTTTCAATCGGATCTAGGTGGTAAAATTGGATATGCGGACCTACAGCAAAGTTGAATGTAGCTGAAGGTTTCCACCTTAACTGTGGATTGATATTGAAAATATTGAATCTACTTCTGTAATATTTTGCACCATACTGTTCCTTTAAGAAGAGCGAGTTATTACCTACGCCGAAGAAATTCTGCGTGTTGTCAGGAGCTTTTGCTAGCGCATCGACAACAAGATCCGCGTCCCCGACAACAGCTATCCATTCGCCTCTATAGTGAATTTTATAAGCTCCGGTCCGGAAGGCTGTTGCTACAGTAAGTTGTTGCTTATACGTAAAAGGACTTTTTCTAAATCCACGCTGATGTGTGTAAGCAGCCCCTAGCCCCAGCGAAAAACCGTCATCAGCATTATAACCCGCAGTTACCAGGGGAAGCCAGGTGTTGTACAGGTTTACAGGAACAAATTGCGTGTTGGTACTATCTTGTGTATAATGAAGCTTTATTTTGTTCTTTTCACCCAGTAAAGTGGAATTTTTGGTGTTTTCGTAAAGCTGTATTTTCGATTTGCTTTGGTTGATCACATAAGTTTTTGGCGTGTTATCGCCAATAATTCGGAGTTTTATAGGAGAATTTGCGTTATCGATGACAACAGAGTCTTTTCCTTCAGCCAGATAGAGACGAATTTCTTTTGTCAGGGAATCTTTATAGGTTTTGTCCATCAATGCTTTGGTGACTTTACCATCTTTATTGATCTTCGAAACTTTGACTTTTAAGTTTTTATTCGCTGTGCTGTATATTTCTACTTTTTCGTTTTTGTCGCTGAGATGAATATCGACAATGTTGTTGATGAAATTGTAATACTCTTCCATCGCCATAGGCAGTGCATCACGACGGCTTTGAAGTGTTTTAAAAATTTGCTCTCCACGAATAGCAATGGACGACTGCGGCAGGCTATGTACCGACTCCCATAATACCGAATCTGTGAGACGTGCTACAAATTGCTTGACTTCTTTGGTCCATTCCTTGTGAGGAAGCTGGTTGCTCGGATGAGCATTTAAAAAGCGTGATTTAAACAATGAATAGCGGATATCGGGAATACCGGTCGTGAAACCTTGCATGACTGGGTTGACAAATTGCTGATACATATCTTTCATTAGAAAACCTTGTGTGACACGCAGTGCCTGATCCCGGTCGCGGGGAATAGGAATATAGTCTTTATCGTGATCTGTGCTATCCTGATTTTCATTGTACCAACGCCATTGATCCTCGTGTCGATCCCAGTCGCTTACCAGTACATCCAGCATTCTTGCGCGGAGATATGCCTTAGCCTTAAAGTTATCGTCGTTATCTTCCTGTAGTTTTCGTACAGCTTTTGGGCTGTTGTCTGAATCACCAAGAGGTTCGCGTTCTTCTAGTAAAGCCACCGTATGCTCAAAAAGCGGCGCATATTCACCCAATATGCTGTCTTGTGCAACAACGCCGATGATTGGATGGGCATGTGGGACGTTCACGGCATTTGCCAAAGCGGGGATCATAAGCGCGGAATAGGGATGCTGCGCGCTAGTGGCATCGTCCAAGACATCCTGTACAAAGGTGCCATGTAGCTCTTCTGGTATAAGGGATTCAGTCCTTTTATTGACTGATCGCAGTGCCCATTCCCGACCGCTTGAATCTGTAAGTCGTAGAGAAACCGATTGCATCCCGCCCCCTTGTTTAACAGGACGCAGTCCCCCGTATAAGGTTGAAAGTTGGAGCAAAGGTAAGGTGGTTTCTGCAGCCCATTCTTTGCGGTAGTTTTCGCCAAGGAAGAACTTTTTGAATTTACTGGCTTTACCATATTTTGCATTTGCAACGATACTTACACTGTCCTTGATGACGGTTTTAGCAAAGGACTTGCCCTGGTGTGCAGGTGACTGTGTATGTTTTTGTTGTGAATAAACATGACTAGCAAGAAAAATAAGAAAGAATGGTACAACCTTTTGCATGCCTATTTTTGTTCAAATTTATAAATGATCCCTTTATCCTGATTACCGGCTTCGCTGCTGATGTAAAGATTGAATTTTGAATCAAAGTTAATGCCTTCAGGTTGAGGGAAGATCTTCGGATCTAATGGAGAGAGCGATTTTACACGAAAATTCTCATCGGTGACCACAAGGGCTTTGTCGACAGAAGATAAGATATACCATTCCTTACTGTCTGCTTTTTTAGCTAACGCGGAGGGTTTGAACGTTTTCTTAATTTTAGCATCAAATGCCTGAAGTTGATCAAGCTGGATGGCAAATTCTCCTTTCAGCTGGAATTGACCATGCTCGTCAATTGAAAAGACATAGCCAGAGGTTTGCGGTTGTTTTCTATCGACCTTGCATTCTTTACATAATACGTATGCCTGGTTACTTTCGCGGTCAACAAAAAGGCCCTCGTACTCTCCTTTTGGGAGTAAATTTTTCTGTTCAACAACGTTTTTTATATCGTCCTTTTCGGTAATCGGAAAGGAATAGATGCTGCCATTGCTCTTTAAGATAAAGAAATGTGTATTACTTATCGAGATATCCTCATAGTCGCCATCTTTTCCGAAAGGGTTGAACGTGACTTTTTGTGTCAGTTGGTTAAACTTATAAAGAAAGCCCTGCTCGTCTTGGATGGCATAAATATCTTCATCCTGTCCCGCGAGAAAGGCTATCCCGGATATTTCTAATAATTCGTCTGGCAAACTCATCTTTATGCCCGAAGATAATGTATAGGGTATTTGTCGCGGTTTTTCAGTTTGAACATGAGCGAGCTTGTTGTTATTTTCCTTGGCTGTATTATTCGGGTTGCAGGCGAGAAAAATAGCGGAGGCTAAGCCTAATGCCATTGTTATCAATATCGTCGGGTTTTTCATCATTATATGATTAAATTTAAATTGATGAAGTCATCAGATTTCTGAATGAGCTTACGTGCAATGATTATTTTGTTGGGCTTTCAGGCTGGTCAAGCTTTTATGAGATGCCCTGCTGAATAGTCCTATTGTTTCATTTTGCCTTTCAAATAATTAAGGATTTGTTGCTGCGAAACATTCTTCTGTTGTGTTTCTATTGCCTGATTTTGCCCATGTTCATCCAACAAAGTTGCTTCGGTGTCGTCCGCAAACTGAATATCGAACAGCTCCTGTATTTGATATGCTAATGTCGGATTCAGCAGCGGAAAGCAAGTTTCTATACGTCGGTAAATGTTGCGGTTCATCCAGTCTGAAGAGCCTAGATACACGTTGCTTTGGGCTTGATATTGAAAAATAAATATTCTGCCATGTTCTAAATATCGTCCTACAATCCGTTTCACGACAATGTTGTCGCTCAATCCAGGTACTTGTGGTTTTAGTCTACAGATTCCTCTAACCAATAACTGCAGTTTTACCCCTGCCCGGCTTGCTTCATACAATTTATTGATTAACGATTCTTCTTCTAGATTGTTTAATTTAATTTTTATTGTAGCTGTGTCTCCGGCCTTAGCAGCTTGGATGGCCTGGTCGATCAGGGATAAAAATGTATGTTTGAGGTTGAACTGTGCAATCAGTAGACGACTAAAAGACAGCTCATTTGGACTATGGGGTTTTCTCCGGGCCGGTAAAAACTCGAATAGCATGTCCAATTCGTTGGTCAATAGCTTATTTGAGGTGATGAGGAAGTAGTCTGTGTAGACCTTCGCCGTTTTTTCATTTAGATTTCCTGTACCTAGCAATGCACTTTCACGACCTTGTTTGCGTTTGACGAGCGCTATTTTGGCGTGTACTTTTAAATTGGGGATACTATAGGTAATTTTTACCCCCTGTTCTTTCATCAATCGGGCCCAATGTATATTATTTGCTTCATCAAAGCGCGCTTTCAATTCGACAAATACATTGACTCTTTTTCCATTCTTTGCTGCGGTAGCGAGTGCTTGTGCGATATGAGAATCACCGGCGATACGGTATAGGGTTGTGTAAATCTCGTCTACGGTTGGATCTATCGCCGCCTCGTTAAAAAAACGCAGTATGGGGTCGAACGATTCATAGGGAGTGCAGATCAACAGATCCTCTCGGTCTATTTGGTCAAAGATGGATTCCTTAAAATTCTGATTCTTATTAATTTGCAGCTGTTTTGGATAAGAAAGTTCGGCTATTTTAATCGGAAATGAAAATAGATCCTTGAGATTGTGGTAGTTTCCGCCTTCGACAATGCTACTTTTCCGCAGATCAAATAATGTTGCCAGTGTTTCTATCAACTGTTTTGGCAGATTTGGCTGGAATAGAAAGCGTGTCGCATAGCCAAGGTCACGTTTATTGACTTCCGTCTCGATTTTTTGGGCAATATCACCCTCAAATTCATCTTGGAGATTTAATTCCGCATCCCTTGTGATTTTAAAGGAATAGAAATTTAATGATGTATTTCTTATGGCTTCAGGAAAAAATGCTTTGATAATATCATCTATGAGCACAACATATTTATTCCCATTGATCTCACAGGTGAAAAAGCGGCCAATATGATTTGAAGGCACATTTAGAAAGAATACCGCTCCAGTATTGTCGTCTGTAACGACGAAGTAGAGCTGATTGTTGATCGGGAAAAAAGAGGTGTCATCAATCGGTATAATTTGGAGGTAGGAGGCAATTGTAGTAAAGAAATACTGGGCTGTGAGGTCTTTTATTTCGGTCGGAATAGCTTGATTGTAAATAAAGAATATATTTTCTTTTGCTAATTCTTGGATAATATCAGCTAGTATTAGGCCAAATTTTTCCTGTTGTTTGTTGATGGTTTTTGACGCTTTTTTATACGTCCCAATATCTATGTTCGGAATGAGCTGTCCGGGATTTTGCTTCATTATTTTTTTCCAAGCCATCAGTACAGGCATTCTAACCCGATAAAATTCATCCAGATTGGATGAGAAAATAGCGAGAAACTGTAGTTTTTCCAATAAAGGTACCTCCTGACGACCAGCTTGGTCAAGTACCCTATCATTGAACGACAGCCAGCTGATGTCTCTGTTGATATAAAGGTCTTTCTTCTTCATCCGTATAAACTTATGGTTATGGCAACATGCTTACAACAACATCAATAAATGATGCAGTCTATTGGTCGCTAATGATTGATTTAAAGGCAGCATCTTTTTAAATAAAAAAGAAAGTTTGAACAATATGATCCTGACATATTCAGCTGTATTTATAGGATTGCATTAAAATATGGTTGCGACGACAAAGGAAACAACCGATATAACAAGACCAAACATAAAAATTCCATATGCGTATCGTAGAAGTTTGTATTTTCGCCCTAATACCACACCTTGTGAATAAACATCCTTGGTAAGCATGCCATATAGAAATTCCGAATCGACCATTACCTTCTGCATGCCCTCGTTGTAGTCGTCGAGTTTCATCTTGTAAAAGTTCCCAAAAAAGAGGAGATTGACTGATTTTTGTTCGATTTCCTCCTTTGAGAATTTACCAGAGGGAATTTTGGGTATTGTTGACAATATTGCCATGACCATGGTTGCAACAACTGCCGTTGTTAAGATAATTGTTGGGATAATAAGGTGCTCGTTGGCATCTAGTTTCCGAAATAAGACAGCAATCACGACGGAAAGGATAATAGAATTGACCGTTAGCAGGATGTTGGCCTTATTGTCTGCCATGTCGCTTAATCGCTGATTGTTCGAGGACGTAATCCGGAACATTGTTTCTATCCCACGTTCTGGCTTACTGCCTTTCTCCTTTTCCTTTTTGTCTTCTTTTTTGCTTTCTTTATTTTTTGAGATAGATTTCTCCTGCTTTTTCTCCAGTTCTTTTAGATTCATCTCCTTTTTAGCATTGAGCTTTTGCTGCGCATATTCAGTATGGTAATGATGGCTCATTAATAGTTTGATTGTGCCCGCCCGCCATACGTCTTTATCGATCTCCTTCCCTAGTACTGCTTCAGCTTCGGCTTTCATCAGTTTGTTTCTGGTAACGAAATCCTCATTCCCAAAATGAAATAGGTCCGCGTCGCAGAGAATTTGTTCCAGTAGGTTTGTTGGGTCCTGAGGCATTCTCGTTGCCAAAATACAACCTTTGATTTTTTCCTGTATGGCTTCCGGTATTCCTTTGTCCTGGAGAAAATTGAAAGCAATTTCGACACTTATCTTCTCATGACCGATAGCATTGTCAGATTTTACGTAGCCGAGGTCATGAAAGTAGGCCGCACTAATAACAATAAAGTGATCCTCCTCTCCTAGTTTATAGTGCGATGAAATCTCCTCCGCAGCACGTACAACAGAACGTGTGTGTATCGTATTGTGAAAACAATGGCAAACTGAAATATTTTCTGTAATATAAGTTTCAGCATATTCTTCTACCTGTTTTAAAAGCTGAGCATAATCTATCATGGACCAATATGGTTTTATGTGCAATAAAAGTATTTAATATCTTTAATTTCTTAAAAATAAGGTCTTCTTTTTTGTTATTTATTAACCTAGATCAAATTTACTGAAAAAAGAGATATTCCAATAGCTGTAAAATTGCCTGTTATAAAGAGATAGTTGATTGTTAAAAAAGGTCGTTAATCGGATAAGATCTTTCAATATAAGTCATGACGCTCAGGCCAACTGGGTTTGGATCGTTTTATGATAAGAGAGACCTCATGGTTCCTCCCTAAGCGAGGAAGAGTTCTGGATTGCTTATGCTTTAGTTTAGTTTTTGTCTATAGTTAGTTTAGCCTTAAGTTAGGGTTCGTTTAGCTATTACCTAAACTATACCTAAACAAACCCTAACTAAACCCTAAGTAAACCCTAAGTAAAGTGGTAAGAAAGTATAGCTATTAAAAGGGTCAATCAGGAGTGCTGTATGCTGTCATCCTTTTATAAGCTGTGCTGCGGTATCCTTGGGGTGAAATCTTTCCGGCTGCACAATTTTCCGTCCTTTCCGGTACGGATTCTACCCGAGGGGCCGCGCAGGCTTTTGGCAGAAGGTCGCGACCAGATCCGACCAGATTATGCAGCCTGATGTTTTCTATCCTGCTGGCTTCTATCTTAGCGCCCGTTCCCGTCCATCGGCTGCGCTGCCATTCCCGTCCGACCTTAGTACTTTCTTGCGCAAGTCACCCCCTTTCCCGTGTCCTGCGCGGAAGCCCGTACGGGAAGCAGGGACAGAAATCCGCTGCAGATCTTAGGAAAGTACTCTTTTTGCCACCTTCGGCGCAGGTCTGTGGTCAGAAACCAAAAAGAATCTCGCACCGTTACAGGCAGTTAAGGGTAAAATGAAAATAATAAGAACAAAAGGCTTGGAAGTCTGCCCGAAAACTCCCTATCTTTGCACCACTCCGCAAGGGAGGGACGGTTACCCCGAAAGAGGGAATCATGAAAAAAGAAGGGTTTAAGAGAAGCCTGGTAGGATTTAAAATCCCGCTCAGTTTATTTTAAACGCGGAAATCGAAAAAAGGGAAAAGAAAAAAAAACTTGAAAAAGTTTTTGGAAGTTCAGAAAAGATTTCTACCTTTGCAGTCCCAACGGAAACGAAGGGAAAAACAAAACGATAAAGAGAGGCGCAATGCCATCGGAATATAGCGGATACGGAAGTTGAAGCGACAAAGTTCTTTAAGAAAACACAATCATGTAAGCGTGACGAGTAGACAAACGAAAGTCATGAACAAATTCAAGAATTCGTTCAATTCGATCCAAGATCAGAGATATAAAAAAAGAATTCTGATTATGTAAATAGTTGGAATCAAAAACTTCATTTTACAATGGAGAGTTTGATCCTGGCTCAGGATGAACGCTAGC
>PJTO01000215.1_pt1 | contig 46966 bp, 47 predicted proteins | sample 1512101 | NCBI WGS metagenome assembly PJTO01 (sample SAMN08177690, study PRJNA422409) | Soil metagenome, whole genome shotgun sequencing project.
CCACCGCAAACCTGAGCCTCTGCAAACTCAACCGACCCCAAAAATGTAGTGGTAACACTTGCGCCTGCGCGCGCATGTTATTGAACAAAAATGTATTTTCGAAACCCACTGTTCAAGTTGGGTGAGGCGGTCATGAAGCATCTCCACGTCATTACAGGAGGTCCGGGTTCCGGGAAAACCAGCCTGGTCGCTGCGCTTGCGGCCAATGGCCTTGATGTCATGCCGGAAGTCGGCAGGGCGATAATCCAGAATGAGGTACGCAAGGGCGGGAGAGCTTTGCCCTGGGATGACCGGGAGGCTTTTGCGGCAATGATGTTCGCAGCTGAAACGCTATCCTATCGCAAAGCGATCGAACTTCCCGGACCTGTCGTGTTCGACCGCGGCATCCCTGATGTTATCGGCTATCTCCGCTTGTGCGGGCTTCCTGTGCACGTTTCAATGATGGAAGCAGCTAAGCGCTACCGATATGCAAAGCAGGTCTTTTTCGCGCCCCCATGGCTTGCAATCTTCGAACAAGATACCGAGCGCAAGCAATCGCCTAGAGAGGCTGAAGCCACTTACGATGCGATGGTGGAAGTCTATTCCGAGCTGGAATACGAACTCGTTCCGCTTCCGCTGGTTCCGATCGAGGAGCGTGTGAAGTTTGTGACGGCTGGAATCTCACTGCCTAGAGGGCACCAGGCATAAGAAAAGGCGGCCTTTCGACCGCCTTTTACTTCCTCTCCAAATCCTTGTTGGCCGGGCTGTCTTTGCGCAGTCCCTGACCGATCTGGAACTCTGTCAGCCGCCGGTCGAACCGTTTTCGGCTGCCGCCATGCGATCACCCTGCATGTAGGGGATCGGATTGACGGCCTGGCCGTCAACGCGGACTTCGTAATGGAGGTGCGGACCGGTGGAGTTGCCGGTGGTGCCGACGAAGCCGATCACGTCGCCCTTGTGGACGACCTGGCCTTCGCCGACGTTAAGGCGCGACATATGGCCGTAACGGGTTTCGAGGTCGCCGCCGTGCTCCAGCGAGACATAGAGGCCGTAGCCGCCGAACCAGGCAGCCTTACTGACGACGCCGTCTGCGGTGGCATAGATCGGGGTGCCGATCGGGGCGCCGAGGTCGATGCCCTTGTGGGCGCGGCGGCCGCCGAGGATCGGATGGTTGCGCATGCCGAAGCTGCTGGTCAGCTTGAGCCCTTCAAGCGGGGTCCGCGAAGGGATCGAGACCGCGCCGAGCTTGGCAGCGCCGGGAATGGCGGGTTTGGCCTTGGCGGAAGCGAGGCCGGTTTCCTCGAAGTTCTGCCATGAGCTGAAGAGGTTGCGGAACTGCTCGTCCTCACCGCCGGCCGACTGGTTGCCGGACTGGGCCGAGCGCAGGGGGGCGGAAATGTCGGCAGCGGCAGCGCTGCTGTTGGCCATCGCCGGGTGAGCGGCGACAAGGGAACCTGCGACGGCGACGGCACCGGTCACTGCGCGGAACTTGGCGAAGAATTTCGTTACGACCACTCGCAATACCTTGTTATCCGCCGCGAGCCGTAAGGCTACGACGCTTGTATTTATCACGGCCACGCACAAAGGCGCGCCGCGCAAACCCTAGTTCTGGAGATGGTCGGAACCCCCCGCCGTCTCTGACAGTGAGTTATGCCCAAGGAACGGGGTCAGGCAAGGTCGGCGTAAAGATCGCGCGATAAACCGGCTGCGAGGCGCGCCGAGTCGTTGAACGGCGGCTTAACGGCTCCGCCAAAGTGGCGGGAAACCAAGGTTTTCCAGAGGCTGTCATGGTCCTCGTTCAACCGTTTGGCGACGTCGGCGAAATGATTTGCGCCGAACCGGACGTGGCGAATTTCATCGTCAAGGATTCGCTGCAGGATGGCTGCGCCGCGTTCGTCACCGCTCTCTTCAACGCGCTCGCGTGTAGCGGGTGTAACATCCAGCCCCCGTGCTTCGAGCACCATCGGCACCACGGCCAGCCGCGCGCCGACATCGCCGCGCGTCTTGTGGGCGGCTTCCCATAGTCCGTCGTGCGCGGGAAGGGCGCCGTAGTGGCTGCCGAGGCTGCGCAAGTGCCGGTCGATCAGGGCGTAGTGCATCGCCTCGTCGGCGGCGACGGAGAGGAAATCGCCGACGAATCCTTCTCCCATCTCACCGCCGAATCGCCCCGCCATGTCGAGCGCGAGGTCGATGGCGACGAATTCGATGTGCGCGAGGGCATGCCAGAGCGCGATTCGCCCGCGCTCCGAACCGCCCTTGCCGCGCTTGGGCATGTGTTTCGGCGGCAAGAGTTCGGGCGCCTCGGGGCGGCCCGGAGCTTCCGGCATTTCCACGTCGAACGCGAAGGCCAGCCTGCCGAGCCGCCAGTCGCGCGCCACCTTGCGCGTCGCCATCGCCTTGGCGCGCGGATCGCATTCAAGCAGAGCCTCGCGGATCGCTGCGGCTACGGTTCGGGTCATCAGAGGGCCTTTGCGGCCTCCAGCACCTGGGCGGCGTGGTCCTTGACCTTCACTTTGTCCCACACGCGGGCAATCCTGCCGTCCGGGCCAATCAGGTAGGTGGTGCGGACCATGCCCATGTAGGTGCGGCCGTAGTTCTGCTTTTCGGTCCAGATGCCGAGCGCGTCCGAGAGGCCGTTTTCCTCGGCATCGGAGGCGAGCGGGGCCTTGAGATCGTGCTTGGCGATGAAGTTCTGGTGCTTCTTGGCCGAATCCTTGCTGACGCCGAGCAGGGCGGTTCCGGCCGCCTCGAACTGGTCTTTCAGCGCGGAGAAATCGATGTTTTCGGTGGTGCAGCCCGGGGTGTTGTCCTTGGGGTAGAAGAACACGACCAGCTTGCGCCCGGCGAAGTCGGAGGCTTTCACGCTGCCGCCTTCGGGCGTTTCGAGCGCGATGTCGGGGAACGTGTCGCCAGCGGCAGGACGGGTGGTCATCGGGTGGTCTCCAGGGTTTCGCCGAAGGCCTGCACCCATGCCGCGGCGACTTGCGCGCGGGCCTGGGACAGGCTGGCCTCTAGGTCTTCCCAGTCGCCATAGCCGCATGCGCGCACCAGCGCCATGCAGGCGGCCTCGACCGGCTTCAGCGAATCGGGGGCTAGCAGGCGCGCGGCGACGAGCAGGCGGGTCAGCACGTCATGGGCGGCTTGCAGGCTGGCGGGGAGCAGGCCTTGCGCCACCAGCGGGCGCAGCGCTTGGCCGAGGTCGGCATCGAGGCCCTCGCCGCTGCGCAGCTGGGTGAAGTGGACGAGGAATTCGAGATCCACGAGGCCGCCGCGCATCAGCTTGACGTCGAGCGGGCCTTTGGGCGACTTGTGTTCGGCCATGCGGGTGCGCATTTCCAGCACGTCGGCGCGCAGCTTGGCGGGTTCGCGCTGGGCGGTGAGCACCTCGCGAACGATCGTGCCGAGCCGGTCGCGCGCTTCGTCGGAGCCGTAGAGCGCCCGTGCGCGGCAGAGCGCCATGTGCTCCCAGGTCCAGGCCTGCTCCTGCTGGTAGCGCGCGAAGCTTTCGAGGCTGGCGGCAGGCGGGCCTTGCTCGCCGGAGGGGCGCAGGCGGGTGTCCACCTCGTAGAGCGCGCCTTCGGCGGTCTGGACCGAGAGGGCGGCGGTCACGCGCTGCGACAGGCGGTTGTAGTAGAGCGTGGCGCCGAGCGGGCGTCGGCCATCCGATTCGCGGGCGAATTCGCCGGTGAACAGGTAGATCAGATCGAGGTCGGAGGCATGGGTGAGGACGCCGCCGCCCATGCGGCCGAGGCCAAGCACCACGAGTTCGCTGTCCGGCACAGTGCCGTGGACCTCGCGAAATTCCTCGACGGCGGCGTCGGTCAGCACGACCAGTGCCGCTTCGGCGATCCGGCCGAGGGCATGGCCGATGTCGAGCGGGTCGTTAACCCCTTCGATCAGTTGTACGCCGAGTGCGAAGCGGCGGTCGCCGACTTTGCGGCGCACGATGTTGAGCTTGCGCTCGTAGTCGTCGCCCGGCTCGAAGCGGCCGAATTCCGCGATCAGTTCGGGCAGGCTGCCGGGCAGGTCGAAGGCGCTGGCGTCGATCAGCGGGTCGAGCAGGTCGGCGCGGCGGGCGAGGGCATCGGCGAGCGGCGGGGCGAGGCTGAGGATGCGGGCGAGGCGCTCGATCAGCGCCGGGCGCGCTTCCAGCAGGCGGAACAGGTTGACCGCGGTGGGCAGGTTGTTGAGCAACTGTTCCCAGCGCGCCATCGCCCGTTCCGGTTCGGGGGCGGCGGCAAGGGCAGCGAGCAGGCCGGGGCGAATCGCCTCGAAGGCAAGTCTGGCGGCGTCGGAGCGCAGCGCCCGCATCCGCCCCGAGAGCCAGCCTTCGATTCGCGTGACCGTGGCATCGGGATCGGCAAAGCCCATGCGCATGAGTTCGTCGCGCAAGTCCTCCTGAGCGGGGGCGGGCACCGATACCGTCGTGCCGGTAGGCAGGTTGGCCATGACTAGCGCGTCGTAGCGTTCGCCCACGGCCTCGGTGATCCCGGTGAGTTCGGCGATCAGCGCCTGCCCGTCGGGCAATCCGTCGAGCCGGGCCACTTCGTCGAGCAGTTCTTCCTTTATCGGCAGCGAATGGGTCTGCTGGTCCTGCATCATCTGCAGGCGATGTTCGACGGTGCGCAGGCGGTCGTAGCTTTCGCCGAGCAGGCGGGCGTCCTCGGGCGGGACCAGCGCAGCCTCCGCCAGCGCATCGAGCGTGGCGCGGGTACCGCGCAGGCGCAGCGCGGGGTTGCGGCCGCCGTGGATGAGCTGGTGGGTCTGGGCGTAGAATTCCACCTCGCGAATGCCGCCGCGGCCCTTCTTGAGGTCGAAGCCGAGGCCGACCGTCGCACTGCCGCGCGTATTGGCGCGGATCTGGGCGGTGAGGCGGCCGATCTCGGCGATGGCGCCGAAGTCCAGGCTCTTGCGCCAGACGAACGAGCGGATCGCGGCGAGGAAAGCCTCGCCCGCCGCGACGTCTCCGGCGCAGGCGCGGGCGCGGATGAAGGCGGCGCGTTCCCAGGCGAGCGCGGAGGATTCGTAGTGTGTCAGCGCGCCGTTGATCGAGATCGCCAGCGGGCTGACCTCGGAGGCCGGGCGCAGCCTGAGGTCGGTGCGGAAAACGTAGCCTTCGTCGGTGACGCCCGCGAGCGTTTCCACCACGGCGCGGGCGACGCGCTGGGCGGCCTCACCGGGCTCGTCGCGCTCGCGGCGGGGGAGAAGCTGGGGATCGAACAGCAGGATCGGGTCGATGTCCGAGCTGTAGTTGAGTTCACCCGCGCCGTGCTTGCCCAGCGCGAGGCCAAGGAAGCCTGCGGGCTCGGCATCCGGCACGCGGCGGCGGATACCTTCGGCGATGGCGGCGTCGAGTGCGCGGTCGGCGAGGGCGGAGAGTTCGCCCGTCACCTTTAGTAACGGAAAAGCTCCGGCAAGATCGCCGATCGCGAGGGCAAGGGCGAGGGCCTGCTTCTCGCGCCGCAGCGCCGCGCCGACGCTGGGGGCGCCTTCCCCGGCGGTGCGTGCCCAGTCGAGGGCCGCTTCGGCCTGCCCGGCGGCGAGCAGTTCGGTGAGGGCGGGGAGCCGGTCTAGCGCGCTGGAGAGATAGGGGGCGTGGGCGCGGGCGCGGGCGATCGCGCCGGTCCAGTCGGCTTTCGGTTCGGCATCCATTGCGGCTTCCTGCCTGCCCCGGTGGCCGAGGGCAAGCGCCAGCGCGCCATCATGGGAGTCATTGCGACAGGGGCCGGAGTCTTCTATCGGCTCGGCCGTTCCAGCGTCGGCAAGCCTTGCTACGCGGCTGAAGGAGATTTCCCCGTGACCTTTGCCCTTCCCCCCGAATGGCATCCGCAGGACTGGATCTGGATCGGCTTCCCGCACGATCCGGTGGAATGGCCGGGCTTCCTCGAAGCCGCGCAAGTGCAGATGGCCGAATTCGCCTCCGCCGTCGCCGAATCGGGGCAGGAAGTGCGTCTGGTCGTGCGCGACGAGGCCAACCGGGCGCGGGCGGCCTCGCTGGTTTCCTCGAAGGTAAAGCTGGAAGTGCGCCGCTACGGCGACGTCTGGCTGCGTGATACCGGGCCGCTGGTAGTTTCGGATGCGAACCGGACGCTCAAGGCGATGCGCTTCGGCTTCAATGGCTGGGGCGGCAAGTACCTGATGGACGGCGACCAGGAGATCGGTGCCGAAATCGCCCGCGATGCCGGGCTTGAGGTCGAGACTGCGGACTGGATTCTCGAAGGCGGCGCGATCGACGGCGACGGCACCGGGCTGGTGGCGACGACCGAGCAGGTCCTGCTCAACCCGAATCGCAACCCCCACCTGACGCGCGGCGATCTGGAAATGCTCCTGAAGCGCGATCTCGGCTACGACCGGGTGCTGTGGCTGGGCGACGGTCTCCTCAACGACCACACCGACGGTCATGTCGACAATCTCGCACGCTTCGTGGCGCCGAACGTGTTGGCCCTGCCGCGTGCGACCGGGGCGGACGACCCCAATGCCGCGATCTACGCCGATGCCAAGGCGCGCGCCGAGGCGGCGGGCGTGACCGTGCGCGAAGTGCCCTCGCCGGGCCGGGTGGAATCGGACGGGCGGATCGAACCGGCCAGCTACATGAACTTCGCGATCACCTCGAAGCTGGTGGTAGTGCCGATCTATGGCACCGCGCATGACGGAGAGGGCGTGGCGGCGATTGCCGAGCTGTTCCCCGATCGCGATGTCGTGGGCGTGATGGCCGATGCAGTGCTGGCGGGCGGCGGCTCGTTCCACTGCTCCAGCCAGCAGATGCCCTCGCGCTGATCGAGAGGCCGTGCAGCGATCCGGAATGGGGCTTTCACCGCTCCGGATCGCGTTTAACGGATTCGCAAGGGCTGTGCGCCTATGGACGCAGGCATGGCACGTATCGTCGCTCTTGCGCACAGCGCCCGGAAGGTTCGGCAGGATGACCTGCTGCGGGCCGCCTTTGTGTGCGGTTGCGCACTGGCGCTGATTCTCGCCAAGGATGCACTGCCGTTCTGACGCGCCCGCGCGATTAGCGCCGCTCGCGATCTGGCCAATTTCGTTTTCATTTCAAATTGTGTTCGTCGAAGCGGTGACACTTCGCCGTTTCTGCTGCACCGCACATCGCTCCTGCTGCGGCGCAGCAAAAAATTGTAACAAACGGTCGATGCAATCGAAATCAAGCTTCCCCAAGTTACCCGTTCGCGTAATTGGTAAAGGAGATTAACCATGCGCCATACGACTGAGGCCGAACGGGCTCGCCTTCGCCAATCGCTTGTCGGCAATTTTCTGCTATTGCTGTTCGGCCTGGGCGTGCTGGGCTTTCTCGTGGCGATCGACAGGGCTGACTGGTTCACCCTGAGGCCGGTTTCGGGAACCTCGGTCGCGCTCTCGAACGCTGCAACTTCGGCCCACGGAGGGGATTCCACCAAGCGATGATCGTCGCGCCTGCCCTGCAACCTGTTCAGATATTCCGGGAAATCTGGAAGCCGCTGACTTTGCTGTTCGTCTGGGACGTCATTGTCACGGTGACCTACTTCGTGCTGCCGTTCCATGCGCCCGAACTACCGGTGACGCTGTTCGGCTCCGCGCTCGCGCTGTTCCTGGGTTTCCGGAGCAATTCGGCCTATCAGCGCTGGTGGGAAGGTCGCGGGCTCTGGGGGCTGATGATCAACGCGAGCCGGAACATCGCGCGTTCCGCCCGCAATTTCATGCCCGATCCGGAAGCGACCGAGCTCAAGCGCCGCGTCGTCCTGCGCCAGATCGCCTATGTCAACGCGCTGCGCTGCCAGCTTCGCCGGATCAAGCCAGATGCCGAAGTGCTGCGCATGCTTTCGCGCGGGGACGCCGATTCCTCGCTGGAGCGAGCCAACATCGCCAACGGCATTCTCGACGATACCGGTCGCCGGATCGATGAGGCGCGCCGCAAGGGCTGGATCGACACCATCCAGCAGACGCAGATGGAAGCCGTGCTGGTGGATATCGCCAATGCCCAGGGCGGCATGGAGCGGCTGAAGAACACGCCGCTGCCCTATCAGTACCGGTTCTTCCCCACGGTCTTCACGCATATGTTCTGCATCCTGCTGCCGATCGGCCTGGTCGAGACGCTGGGCGTGGCGACGCCGCTCGGCTCGACGATCGCGGGAATCATGTTCCTGGCGGTGCTGGCCATCGGCGACGATCTGGTCGATCCTTTCGCCAATACCGTGCACGATCTGCCGCTCAACGCGATGTGCCGGACGATCGAGATCGATCTGCTCCAGTCCATCGGCGATGAAGCGCCGCCGCCGATCACGCCCGACAAGCACGGCATTCTCTGGTGAGTTGACTGCTGGCTGTGGCTCTTTAGGAGCGATCCATGGCTAAAGCAGACCGTCTCGAACGCATGGATAAACGCCGTGCCGAACTCGAAATTGACTACCGTGCCGCGCTGATCGAGGCGCTGCGGGTGACGGCCGCTGGGCAGTGGGGCCTTTTCGGCCACAACAAGGACAAGCAGACCCGCGCCAAGGCTGCGCCGCTGGTGGATGGTCTTGTCGAACTTGCCGAGGAGATCGACGATCTTCGCTTGCAGCTCGATATGGAGTGCTTCGCGCTCCATCAGGAATTCCTCGCCGCGCGCGGTCCGGTCAGGGCTGACGCGGTAGGCGAGCCGAAGCAGGCGCAGGCCTGGCTGGATCGGCTGACGCAGGAAGGCTAATCCTCGGGCAACAGCACGAAGGAACTTCCATGCGCCTCTCCAAGGATCGCCAGACCACCCGCGCCAGCGTGAAGCTGGGCAAATGGGTGGAACTCGACGCCCGCACCGATTTCAGCCCGCCGGGGCTGGTGGCCGTGGGTCTGCTGGTCTCGGGTATTCTGCTGAGTGCCAGCGTTCTGGTGGCGGCTACAGGGCGGGCGAAGGCGCGGCGGATCGAGGCGCGCAGGGATCGCAACCTCCCGCGCTGACTGTCCAGACAGTTTGTTCTGACCCTGTTTTACCAAACTCCCCGTCATCCCCGCGTAGGCGGGGATCCCGCTTGTTCTTGCGGGGTGGCGCGAAGGAAGGAAGCGGGCCCCCCACCTTCGCGGGGGCGACGAGTGTTTTTGGGTTGGCGTTGTCGGGGGCAAAGGCCGTTCAGCCCGCCAGCCGAAATCACTCCGGCGTGGCGAACCAGATGACGTGCTTCGGTCCCTTGCCGTTGCTGCGCGAGGAGACCTTCACTTCGTCCACCTTGAACCCGGCACGTTCAAGACGGCGGGTGAACGCCGGATCGGCTCCGGCCGACCAGATCGCCAGAACGCCGTCCGGCGTCAGCGCATTGCGCGCTGCCCGCAGGCCGGTCTTCGAGTAGATCTGGTTGTTGTCCTCGCGCACGAGGCCATCCGGACCGTTGTCGACATCGAGCAGGATGGCGTCATAGGCAGCGCGCGATCCGTCGATGACATGGCCGACATCGCCCATGACCAGGTTGACGCGCGGATTGTCGAGGCAACCCTGCGCGAGGTCCGCCATCGGCCCGCGCGCCCATTCGATGATCTCGGGCACCAGTTCGACCACGGTGAGCTTCGAATCCTCGGGCAGCGTGCGCAGCGCCGCGCGCAGGGTGAAGCCCATGCCGTAGCCGCCGATCAGCATGTGCGGGCGCTTGGTAATGCCCTTGATGCGATCCCAGGCCATCGTCGCCAGGGCTTCCTCGCTGCCCCACTTGCGCGTGGACATCAGCTCGTTGTGGCCAAGCACGATCATGTAGTCCTGATCGTGCTTGTAGAGTTCGAGCTTCTCGCCGTCGGGAATCCAGGCGGTGTCGATCAGTTCGCGCTTGATCATGACGGCAGGTCCGTGCGCAAGTCGGGCGCGGTGGCTTCGGCCTTGAGCAGGGCGATGGCCTCGTCGAGGGACATGACCTTCTGGTGCTCGGCGCCGAGGGTACGCAGGGCGACGGTTTGTTCATCCGCCTCGCGCTTGCCCACCACCAGCAGGTGCGGAACCTTCTTCAGCGAGTGTTCGCGCACCTTGTAGTTGATCTTCTCGTTGCGCACGTCGGTTTCGACGCGCACGCCCGCCGCCTTGAGCTTCCTCGTCACGTCCTGCGCATAGTCGTCGGCATCGGAGACGATCGTGGCGACCACGGCCTGGACCGGGGCGAGCCAGACCGGCAGCTTGCCGGCGAAGTGCTCGATGAGGATGCCAATGAAGCGCTCATAGGACCCGAAGATCGCGCGGTGCAGCATGACCGGGCGGTGGCGCGCGCCGTCTTCGCCGATGTAGCTGGCGTCGAGACGCTCGGGCAGCATGCGATCGGACTGGATCGTGCCGACCTGCCAGGTGCGGCCGATCGCGTCGGTGAGGTGCCATTCCAGCTTGGGCGCATAGAACGCGCCTTCGCCGGGAAGTTCTTCCCAACCGTATTCCTCGGTGGCGAGGCCTGCGCGCACCACGGCGTCGCGCAGTTCGGCCTCGGCCTTGTCCCACTGTTCTTCGGTGCCGATGCGGTTGTCCGGACGCAGGGCCAGCTTGATCGCGTAAGTGAAGCCGAAGTCCTTGTAGACCCGGTCCGCCATCTCGCAGAAGGCCTGCACTTCGCCGACGATCTGGTCTTCGCGGCAGAAGATGTGGCCGTCGTCCTGCGTGAACTGGCGTACGCGCATCAACCCGTGCAGCGCGCCGTGCGGCTCGTTGCGGTGGCAGCAGCCGTTCTCGACGAGGCGCAGCGGCAGGTCGCGGTAGGACTTGATGCCCTGCTTGAAGATCAGGACGTGGGCTGGGCAGTTCATCGGCTTCAGCGCCATCCACTGGGCGTCGTCCGAGATGATCGGGCCGTCGTCCTCGGTGTTGGGCACTTCGTCGGGGATGACGAACATGTTCTCGCGGTACTTGCCCCAGTGGCCCGAGGCTTCCCACTGCCGCGCGTCCATGACCTGCGGCGTCTTCACTTCCTTGCAGTCGGCCTGGCCGATCGCGCGGCGCATGTAGTCCTCAAGCGCGCGATAGATCACGTAGCCCTTGGGATGCCAGAACACCGAACCGTGGGCTTCGGCCTGGAGGTGGAACAGGTCCATCTCGTTGCCGAGCTTGCGGTGGTCGCGCTTGGCGGCTTCCTCAAGGCGCGTGAGGTGCGCGGCAAGCTGCTTCTTGTTGAGCCAGCCGGTGCCGTAGATGCGCGAGAGCATCGCGTTCTTCTGGTCGCCGCGCCAGTAGGCACCCGAAACGCGCGTCAGCTTGAAGGCGGCCGGGTCCAGTTTGCCGGTCGAGGGCAGGTGCGGGCCGCGACACATGTCCAGCCAGTCCTCGCCCGACCAGTAGACGGTCAGCGGCTCGTCGCCGGGAAGTTCTGCGGCCCATTCGGCCTTGAAGGTCTCACCCTGCTGCTTCCAGCGGCTGATCAGCTGTTCGCGGTCCCAGACCTCGCGGCGCAGCGGCTTGTTGGCGGCGATGATCTTGCGCATCTCCGCCTCGATGGCCGGAAGGTCGTCGTCAGTGAACGGCCCGCGCTCGGGGTTGGGCGCGAAGTCGTAGTAGAACCCGTCGTCGGTCGAGGGACCGAAAGTGATCTGCGTGCCGGGGAACAGCGCCTGCACCGCTTCGGCCAGAACGTGGGCGAAGTCGTGACGGGCGAGGTCCAGCGCCTCGTCCTCGTCGCGGCTGGTGACGAGAGCCAACTGGGAGTCGGCGGTAAAGGGGCGGTCGAGGTCCACCAGTTCGCCGTCGATCTTCGCGGCGAGCGCGGCCTTGGCGAGGCCGGGGCCGATGGCGGCGGCGACGTCGGCCGGGGTGGAGCCTTCGGGCATTTCGCGAACCGAACCGTCGGGCAGGCTGATCTTGAACATTTCGGACATGGACGAACTCATTTCTCGTTTGCCCCATGCCATACCAGAGCATGTGGGCGGAAAAGTATCGGGGCGCCATGGCACAGGCGCGCCTCCGGGTGAAGGTGCGGCGTCTGCTGAATGGCGCTATTTCGGGAGAGAGACGCCGCTCGCCCGAATTCCGGGCGACGGTGGCTGCCTGCTCAGGCCGCGACCAACCGTCCCCGGAAGCGCCGGGTGGTAGTAGTCGTAGTGGTGAGCAGCTGCGTCATCGCCGGTCGATGTAGCGATTGCGGGCGGAAAAGTCATCCCAAGATCGCGATGTAAAGCGTGCTTGACTCCCAGATGAGAGAATGACAAGTTTGCTTTACATTTTCTGGTTTACCGCCGGATTTGCGAGGAAACACTGTCATGACCAAGAGGCTGTCGAACCCTGCCTATCGTCGTTACGGCCGCCGGATGTTGCCGCTCAGCCTGCTTTATGTGGGAGCTATTGCCCTAGCCACGCGCCTAATTCCCGACAATGCGCCTGCCGATGCCCGGACTGTTGGCCTTGCACTTTTGCCGGGACTTGCCGTTCTCGGATGGATCTGGGCGATGGGGCGTTTGCTGGTCGAGCTTGAGGATGAGTATCTGAGGATGCTCGAAGTTCGCAAATTCCTGGTGGCGACGGGCCTTACGCTTGCGGTTTGCAGCGTCTGGGGGCTTATGCAGCTCTTTGCTCCTTCGGTTCCCAAACTGCCGGTGTTCTTCGTGTTTCCGCTCTGGGCGCTCGGTCTATTCGCCGGGATGCTTTTCAACCGTCTGACGTTTGGTAGGGCGGGTGCGCGTGAATAACCGCCTGAAGGAACTGCGCGCCGAACGCGGCTGGAGCCAGCAGGATCTTGCCGAGCGGCTTGAAGTCAGCCGTCAGAGCGTGAATGCCATTGAAACCGGCAAGTATGACCCCTCACTGCCCTTGGCATTTCGCATTGCGGATGTCTTTGCTATGAGGATCGAGGATATTTTCCTGAAGGGGTGAGCGATGTCGGGGCGGATGGGAAGGATCGGGGCATGGATGGCCTTGGCGCTTACGCTTGCCGCCGCGTTTGCCCTGTTCGGTGAGAGCACCTCGGACCAGCGCAAGATCGAGAGCGCCGAGGCAGCCGCCGGGCCGGTGATCGTGCGGGTGATCGGTCCGGCTCTGCTTTAGTGAATAGTCGGCTTGCGCTTTCTCCAAGCGAGCCGTTCCACCGTCACCGCCGCCAGCCAGCCCACGGTCATGCAGACGAACGGCATGACCGGATAGTGGAAGCGTGACTGGCCCGAGAACAGCAGGCAGATCAGCGTCGGATAGAGCGCCGCAGCGTAAGGCAGCAGCCACCAGCCCGTCCAGCGCAGTCGTTCGTGCCGCCGCCGCAGGGTCATGACCGCGAAGGCCGCCGCGAAGCCCAGCATCAGCAGCGCATAGTAGCCCTGGTTCGCATAGCGTACCGCGCGGTAGAGCGCCTCGAAGCGCGGATAACCCGGCGCGCCGCCCTGATAGGCCCATTCCGCCTCGCCGTCGGGCAGCCACAGCCGCATCAGTTTCTTCGGCGCGAGGGCGAGGAACTTGTCCGGATTGTCGCGAATCCAGGTCAGGCCCATGCGCGCCGCCTCGATGTCGCTTGACACTTCGTCGAGGTCGGTGCGGGCCATGAATTCCTTCACTACCGGGGCGTTCGGAGTGAAATCGCCGGTGGCAGTGTCATGGTTGCCGGTGAGCAGAGTATAGCCGCCGTTGGTCGAGACCACGACCCAGTGTCCAAGCTGGGCATGGTTGCGCAGCGTCCACGGCATGACCACCAGCGCCGCGACGGCGACCACGATGAGACCCTCCGTCAACAGTCCCGGCAGCCGCTTCCAGACCGGGCGGGCGCGCAGCCAGTCGATCGTGAAGATCAGCGGCACAACTACCAGCGTCTGCGCCTTTACCAGCGTCGCGAAGCCGAAGATCAGCCCGGCGCCGACCAGTTGCCAGCGGTTTGTTCGTGTCATCAGCGCCCAGCATCCCCCCAGCAGCAGGGTGGTGTAGAAGACTTCGGTGAGCGCCAGCGGGACGTAGCCAATGGCATTGGGATAGACCGCCAGCAGCAGCAGCCCGCCGCGCGCGGCGGCTTCGTTGCCGAAGATGTGGCGGCCCAGCGCCAGAGTCAGCAGCCCGGTCAGCACCGAGGCCAGGAGGTTGAACAGCCCCAGCGAGACCTGCGAGACGCCGAACTGGTGGAACATCACCGAAAGCGCCAGCGGCAGGCCCGGAGGCCAGAAGGCTGTTGCCAGTCCCTTGTCCCGATAACCCAGCCCGTTCGCCAGACCCGCCGCACGCGCGAAGTAGGATTCGGCATCGGAGGTGGGATGGACGTCGATCAGCAGCACCGCCACTCGCAGCGCGAAATAGAGCGCCCAGATCGCCAGCAGCACCGAGCGGTCGGTGGCGAACCACTCCAGGCGCAGTGCGAGGCGACTCGGGCGGGTGGGGAAGTCGAGGATCTGCGCGGACATTCTGGTGCGGTTTCCCGATAAGCTCGTCTGATTCAGGCGCTTTCCCCAAGCCTTAGGCCGCGAATCCACCTTCCCGCAACTGTCATCCGCGCCGCCTTGGGACTTGTGCTTGCTGTCCCCGAACCCCAGATGGGCGACCATGACCGACACGCGTTATCTGGAGCTGCCCGACGGGCGCCGCATTGCCCATCGTTTCACCCCCGGCACCGGCGCGACGATCGTGTTCCTGCCCGGTTACATGTCCGACATGGCGGGCAGCAAGGCCACGGCGCTGTTCGACATGGCACAGGCCGCCGGTCGCCCCTGCCTGTTGCTCGACTACTCCGGCTGCGGCGAAAGTTCGGGTGACTTCGCGGACGGCACGCTCAGCCGCTGGCGCGACGAAGTTCTGGCGGTGATCGCGGCGGCAGGGCTTGAGCAGGTCGTGCTGGTCGGCTCGTCGATGGGCGGCTGGCTCATGCTGCTGGTGGCCGAGGCGCTGGGCGCCAAGGTACGCGGCCTGATCGGCGTCGCCGCCGCGCCGGACTTCACCGAATGGGGCGTGGCCCAGATGGACAAGAACGTGCTCGCCGACGGCGAGACGATCTGGGAAGACAACCCCTACGGCCCTGAACCCACCCCGACGCATCCGGGTTTCTGGGCGGACGGACAGGCCAACCGCATGCTGGAAAGGGAAATCGCATTCGACGGGCCGGTGCGCCTGCTCCACGGCCAGCGCGACGACGACGTGCCTTGGGATATCTCGGTGAAACTGGCCGAGCGCCTGCGTTCAGCCGACGTGCAGGTCACGCTCATCAAGGACGGTGACCACCGCCTCTCGCGCGATTCCGACATTCACCTGCTGCTGCGCAGCGTCGCGGAAATGGTCCTCGCCCGCGAGCCGGTGGCCTGATTTTCCAAGGATCACCTGCCCATGCTCTTCCTTCTTCCGCTCATGCTGATGCAGTCCAGCCCTTACGCTTCCGCGCTTCCGCGCGAGATCGTCGAGAAGAAGGAAGACGAGGCGCGCAAGCGCCGGACCGAATCGCAGCAATTCGCCGGTCCCCTGCCGCTGCGGCCGGAGAACGGTTGCCTGCTCGCAGTCGAATCCGACCCCGAGCACTCCGCCGAAGTCGCCCGCAAGGCGCTGGCGAGCGCCCAGGGGCGTGAGAAGGTGCGGGCCGGGCTCTGCCTCGGCGTGGCGCTGGCCGATCTCGACCGTTGGGGCGAGGCGCGCATGGCCTTCACCCAGGCCCGCGATACCGCCGATCCCAGCGACCACCTCAGCCGCGCGCGGCTGGGCGCCATGGCCGGAAACGCGGCGCTGGCGGACGGCAAGGCAGGCGATGCGCTGATGCTGCTCGGCCCTGCCGCCTCCGAGGCCAAGGCAGCCAGCGACGGCGCCCTCGGTGCTTCGATAGCGCTTGATCGTGCCCGCGCGCTTGTTTCGCTCGGCCAGAACGGCGAGGCGGCCACGGCGCTGGCCGATGCCCGTACCGCCGATTCCAGCAATGCGCAGGCCTGGCTGCTCTCGGCAACGCTCTCGCGCCGCCAGAAGAACCTGATCGAGGCGCAGACCCAGATCGAGAAGGCCGCCCAGCTGGCCCCGCAGGACCCCGAAGTCGGCCTCGAAGCCGGTGTCATCGCGATTCTCGGCGGGCGTGACGAAGCCGCGCGGCGCAGCTGGAACTCGGTGCTGAGCACCAGCCCGGACAGCCCCGCCGCCGTTACCGCCAAGGACTATCTCGCCCAGCTCGGGCCGGAAGGAGCGCCGAAACCATGATCCCATTTTCCGTTCTCGATCTCGTTTCCGTGCGCGAAGGCGGCACTGTCGCTGAAGCGCTCGCCATTTCCGCCCGCACCGCGCAGGTCGCCGAAAAGGCCGGATATGCGCGCTACTGGGTAGCGGAGCACCACGGCATGGACGGCATCGCGGGCGGAGCCACTTCGGTCGTGCTCGCGCATATCGGCGCGGCGACCTCCACCATTCGCATCGGGTCGGGCGGGATCATGCTGCCCAACCACAACCCTTACTTGATTGCCGAACAGTTCGGCACCTTGGCGGCGCTGTTCCCCGGCCGCATCGATCTAGGCCTGGGCCGGGCGGCGGGGGCCGATGGGCGGCTTGCCAATGCCCTGCGCAAGGACATACACGGCGCTTCGGAGCGCTTTCCGCAGGATGTCGTCGAGCTTCAGGCGCGTTTCGCCGGGCAGGCGGTGGGCGGCGTCTCCTCCCCTCAGGCGGACGGCGCCGACGTGCAGATGTGGATTCTCGGATCGAGCCTGTTCGGCGCCCAGCTCGCCGCCATGCTCGGCCTGCCCTACGCCTTCGCCTCGCACTTCGCGCCCGCCCAGCTCGACGAGGCCGCGCGCATCTACCGCGAGCGGTTCGAACCGGGCAAAGTGCTGGACAAGCCGCACTTCATGGCGGCGATCAACGTCGTCGCGGCGGATAGCGACGAGGAAGCCTGCTATCTCGCGTCCTCCACCGACCAGAGCTTCGTGGCCCTGCGCACCGGCAGCCCGGGACGCCTGCCGCCGCCGATCCGCGACTATCGTGCAGGTCTTCCCGGCGCCGCGCGGGCGATGCTGGAGCAGGTCCGCTCGGTCAGCGCGATCGGCACGCCTGCACGCGTGCGGGATGAAATCAATGCCTTCATCGCCCGCACGCAGGCGGACGAGCTGATCGTTTCAGGCGCGATCTTCGATCCCGACGCGCAAGTCCGCTCGCTGGAACTGACGATGGATGCCTTCGAGGCCGCGCAGGCCTAGTTCGGCAGGGAGTGGCGCTATCGAGCGCCGCCAGACTCACACGTCATCCTGAACTTGTTTCAGGATGACGAGTTGAATGGATCAGGGGGCGCGCGCGGCGGTTTTCAGGCCCGCGCCTCGTTCACCCCGGCACTGTTGTGGCGCAGGGCCTTGAGCACGGTATCGACGATCTGAGGGGCATTGAGGCCGGCTTCGTCGTACTGCGCCTCGGGTTTGTCGTGATCCTGGAACACGTCGGGCAGGCGCATGGTGCGGATCTTGAGGCCCGCGTCGGTCAGGCCTTCGTCGCTGGCCATGGTTAGGACATGCGCGCCGAGGCCGCCGATGGCGCCTTCCTCGACGGTGACGACCACTTCGTGGCTCAACATCAGCTTGCGGATCAGGTCGGTGTCGAGCGGCTTGGCGAAACGCAGGTCGGCGACGGTGGCGGAAAGGCCCTTGGCCTCCAGCACGTCGGCGGCCTTGAGCGCTTCGCCGAGGCGAGTGCCGAGCGAGAGCAGGGCGACCTTGGTGCCTTCGCGGACGATCCGGCCCTTGCCGATCTCCAGCAACTGCGGGACTTCTGGCAAGTCCACGCCCACGCCGTTGCCGCGCGGATAGCGAAAGGCGATCGGGCCGTCGTCGTACTGCGCGGCGGTATGGACCATGTGGACCAGTTCCGCCTCGTCCGCCGCCGCCATGACCACCATGTTCGGCAGGGTGGCCAGATAGGTCACGTCGAACGAACCGGCGTGGGTCGCGCCGTCGGCGCCGACCAGACCGGCGCGGTCGATGGCGAAGCGCACGGGCAGGTTCTGGATCGCCACGTCATGGACGACCTGGTCGAAGGCGCGCTGGAGGAAAGTGGAGTAGATCGCGCAGAACGGACGCATGCCTTGCGCCGCAAGGCCTGCTGCAAAAGTCACCGCGTGCTGTTCGGCAATGCCGACGTCGAAGCTGCGATTGGGGAAAAGCTGCGCGAACCTGTCCAGCCCGGTGCCCGAGGGCATGGCGGCGGTGATGGCGCAGATGCGGTCGTCCTTCTCTGCCTCGGCGACGAGCGCCTTGGCGAAGACGCCGGTGTAGCTGGGCGGCCCGGCAGGGGCCTTGGCCTGCTCGCCGGTGACGACGTTGAATTTCTGGACGCCGTGGTACTTGTCGGCGGCTTCCTCGGCGGGGGCGTAGCCCTTGCCCTTCTGGGTCACGACATGGACCAGGATTGGGCCTTCGGCGGCGTCGCGCACGTTTTCCAGCACCGGGACCAACGCGTCGAGGTCATGGCCGTCGATCGGGCCGACGTAGTAGAAGCCGAGTTCCTCGAACAGGGTGCCGCCCATGGCCATGCCGCGCGCGAATTCGTCGGTCTTGCGAGCGGCGGCGTGGAGCGGGCGCGGCAGGCGGCGGGCGAACTTGCGGGCGAGGTCGCGAAGGCCGAGGAAGCGGCCCGAGGAGACGAGGCGCGCGAGATAGGCGGAAAGCCCTCCGACCGGCGGCGCGATCGACATGTCGTTGTCGTTGAGGACGACGATCAGGCGGTTTCCGGCCTCGGCGGCGTTGTTCATCGCCTCGTAGGCCATGCCCGCGCTCATCGCGCCGTCGCCGATCACGGCGATGCCGCGGCCCGGCTGGCCCTTGATCTTGTTGGCGACAGCGAAACCGAGCGCTGCGGAGATCGAGGTCGAGCTATGGGCAGTGCCGAAGGGGTCGTATTCGCTTTCCGAACGCTTGGTGAAGCCGGAAAGGCCGCCGCCCTGGCGCAGCGTGCGGATACGGTCGCGGCGGCCGGTGAGAATCTTGTGCGGATAGGCCTGGTGGCCCACGTCCCAGATCAGCCGGTCTGCCGGGGTGTCGAATACGTAGTGAAGCGCGACGGTCAGTTCGACGACGCCGAGGCCCGAGCCGAGGTGGCCGCCGGTCTGGCCGACGGCGGAAATCATCTCGGTGCGAAGTTCGTCGGCCAGTTGACGCAGATCGGCAGGCTTCAGCTTGCGGAGATCGTCAGGGGTGTCGACGGTGTCGAGGAGCGGCGTGGCCGGGTTGGCTGTCATGGTCTGCTTGTACACTTTACGTGTTCTGGTGTCGAATTAAGCAGTGGGCAATATGCGGGTGCGGTCCGAAAGGACAGGAAAAACGTGGGACCTGTGGCTCAGGTGCGACGTTTCGATCGCTTCGACGAGCGATAAGCGTTGGAACTGCATGGGAAAATCAACCGGGAACGGAAGGGATGGCCGGCTGGGATGGCTTTGCGCTGTCTTTGCCGCCATTCCCGCTTTTTTTGCGCGTGACGAGAGAGCGGAGCCGCTGGTCCGTTACTCAGCTACAGGTCGCGCAAGTGCCGCGCAGTTCCACCACCGGACGGACTCCGGCGAATCCGGCCTGCTTGGCGGCGGCGATGAGGGCGCCGGTCAGCTTGTCGTCGTCGATGTGGACGGCCTGGCCGCAGACGTCGCAGATCAGGAAGATGCAGTCGTGCTGACAGCCGGGATGGCTGTTGGCCAGATAGGCGTTGGCGCTCTCCACCCGGCGGGCGAGGTTGGTGCGCACGAAGAGGTCGAGGATGCGGTAGACGCTGTTGGGCGCTACGCGCTTGCCGCGCAGGGCCGAGACGCTTTCGGCAAGATCATAGGCTGAAGCCGGGCGGTCGCGTTCGGCCAGCGCGCCGAAGACGTCGGCGCGCATCTCGGTCCATTGCTCGCCTGCCGTTTCAAGGGCGGCGCGGGCGGCCTCGATCAGGTTGTCGCCGGAATGCTCGTGGTGATGATGCGCATTAGCCATGCCGCCCATATGGGGACTGGCAACCTTTCGCGCAATTGAAAGCTGGCGTCAGTCGACCTGGGCAGCCGCTTCGGCCGGCGGCACGATGCCGCCCGCGATCGAGTGCGTGCCGATCCCCATCGCGCCGAGCACCAGCAGCGCACCACCGGCGAAGCCGAGAGCGAAGAAGCGGTAGAAGTCGGCCTTGAAGAGTCCCATGACGAAAATCAGCTCTGTTGGTGTGGTACGATTGCGTGGCGCTCACTTGGAGCGAATCGCCTTGCCGTCCAGTGAATGGCGACGAACCGCGCCCCATTCTGCGACGAAGCGTTGATTATCAGCGATGGAGCGGCGGAACCGTCACAATTCGGTCAATGAGTCATGCCCGCCAGCAGGGCCGAGGCGACCGAAACGATCGCGAGAACGGCCACCGGCAGCGCCGCGCATCCGAAGGGAAGCGCCAGCGCGCCGATCACATGATGCGGCTTGCGGATGCGGCCAAGGCGCACCAGAACCGCCGCCGTGGCCAGCCCGACGAGGAAGGCGACGGTGACGAGCGGTCCCAGCCACATCAGCCACATATCCGTCTCCTTCGCTTCGTCGGACCTGGTTGCAAGAGGCTATGGGCCTCAGTGCTTGAAGTGGCGCATGCCGGTGAAGACCATCGCCAGACCGGCCTCATCGGCAGCGGCGATGACTTCGTCGTCACGGATCGAGCCGCCCGGCTGGATCACTGCCGTCGCGCCCGCCTCGGCAGCGGCCAGCAGGCCGTCGGCGAAGGGGAAGAACGCGTCGGAAGCGACCGCCGAGCCGACCGTGCGCGCCTGTGCCCAGCCGAACTTTTCGGCGGCTTCAGCGGCCTTCATCGCGGCGATGCGCGAGGAATCGCGGCGGTTCATCTGGCCCGCGCCGATCCCGGCGGTGACGCCGTCCTTGGCATAGACGATCGCGTTGGACTTGACGTGGCGGGCCACGGTCCAGGCGAACAGGCAGTCCTTCAGTTCCTGCTCGGTCGGCCCGCGCTTGGTGACGACCTTGAGGTCATCAAGGCCGATGGCACCGGCATCGCGGCCCTGAACGAGCAGGCCGCCGGTGATCGGCTTCACGGTCAGGCCGGGGCGGCGCGGATCGGGCAGGCCTCCGGTCAGCAGCAGGCGCAGGTTCTTCTTCTTGGCGAAGAAGGCGCGGGCTTCCTCGTCGGCGTCGGGAGCGACGACGACTTCGGTGAAGATCTGGCAGATCGCCTCGGCGGTCGGACCGTCGAGCGTGGTGTTCACGGCGACGATGCCGCCGAAGGCCGAAACGTCGTCACAGGCCAGCGCGCCCTGCCAGGCTTCCAGCAGGCTGGAGCCCTGCGCCACGCCGCAGGGGTTGGCGTGCTTGACGATCACGACGGCCGGGTCCTGACCCTTGAACTCGGCAGCGAGTTCGAAGGCGGCGTCGGCGTCGTTGTAGTTGTTGTAGGACAGTTCCTTGCCCTGCACCTGCTCGCCCTGGGCCAGGCCCTTGGTGAACGGGCCGACCGGGGTGTAGAGCGCGGCCTTCTGGTGCGGGTTCTCGCCATAGCGCAGCGTGGTGGCGAGGCGACCGTTGACGCTGAGCATCTCGGGGAACTCAAGGCCCTGGTCGGCGAAGGCGAACCACTGCGAAATCATCGAATCGTAAGCGGCGGTCTGCGCATAGGCGCGTGCGGCCAACAGCTTGCGGAAGGCGAGGGTGGTGCCGCCATCGGTCGTCTCCAGTTCGGAGAGCAGGCCCGCGTAGTCCTTGGGGTCGGTGACGATGGCGACGAAAGCGTGGTTCTTCGCCGCCGAACGCACCATCGACGGGCCGCCGATGTCGATGTTCTCGATGATCTCGTCACGGTCGGCGCCCTTGGCGACGGTCGCTTCGAAGGGATAGAGATTGACGACGACGAGGTCGATCGCGCCGATTGCGTGATCGGCCATGGCCTTGGCATGTTCCGGGTTGTCGCGCACCGCCAGCAGGCCGCCGTGGACCTTGGGGTGCAGCGTCTTGACGCGGCCGTCCATCATTTCGGGGAAATCGGTGAGGTCCGAAATGTCCTTCACCGTGAGGCCCGCGTTGCGCAGCGCCTTGGCGGTGCCGCCGGTCGAGACCAGTTCGACGCCGCGCGCGGCGAGGGCCTTGCCCAGATCGGCGAGGCCGGTCTTGTCGGAAACCGAAAGCAATGCGCGGCGGATCTGGACGGTATCGGTCATGAAAACGGCCTCGTTCTGGAACGTGCGGAGAGGGAATTTCCGCGCCCTCTAGGTCGGCAGCGTGAAGGCCGCAAGGTCAGGGTGCCACAAGCCATGGGGCTCGTCTCGGCATTTCACCCCATTTTCTTGATAAGCCACCCGAAATTACCGCCTCCGCGCGAGACGAGTCCCTGAATCACCAGTTGCTGGGTCGCCTGCGGGCGGCCTTGCCCGTCCACCCAGAGCGAATCCTCCAGTGCCACTTCGCCCGCGTTGCTGCGGAACTGCCAGAGGCTGCCGTCGGGCAGGGCCATGCCCGCGCCCTGTCCGTCCTCGGTGAGCAGCACTTCCACATCGGCGCCAAGGTGGAAGCGGATGGCGAAGCCCACTTTGCCGCGCTGCGCCTTGCGCCCGGCAGGGATCAGCACGTCTTCGCCGCGCAGTTCGCTGCCGTCGTCGCGCAGGATCAGGATGCGGCGGTGGGTGAGGCCGTAGCGCGCCTCGTAGCCGTTGTGGCTGGCCTCGACGCGGGTGGCATTGCCGCCGTTTTCCTGCACCAGCGTCTTGCGGTCGATATCGACTTCGCTGACGCCGCCGCCGATCGCGCCGTTGATGAGGACGGCGGTGGAATTGGCATCGTCCAGCGTCAGGGTCGAATGGGCGGCGGTGGCGCGCAGGCCCTGTTCGAGGCGGACGGGCACGAGGCCGCCGCCGCTGGCCGAGCCGCCGCAATTGACGATCAGCCGGTGGCCGGAATGCGACATCTCGAAGGCCAGCGTGGAGGCGCAGCCGTGGCGGGCATGGGCGGGCAGCGGCGGCGGAGCGGTGTCGAACTGGAGGATCGTCTTGTGCGAGAGCACGCGCTGGTAGCCCCACTGGCGCACGTCGCGCAGCGGGCGAGTACGCACGCCGGTCGCCTTGACGAGGGCCTCGACATCTTCGCCGTTCACCGCCCAGCCGCCCTGCCAGGACCCCAGCGAACCGTCGCCGTGAGTCAAGGCAAGCAGGGGCGGGACCAGCAGTTCGATCACCCGCTCGACCGCCTTGGGGGCATCGCGGCGGGTGGCGTGGTAGCAATTGCGCAGCCGCACCAGCAGCGCGATGGCCTCCATCTGCGCGAGCGGGCTGCGCGAAAGCACGCCGCCATCGTCGCCGATCAGTTCGCCCAGCGCCTTGATGAGCCCGGCCTCGCCATAAAGGCGGCGCGGGCGGCCTTCCGGCAGCAGCAGTCCGGCAGCGACGATGGCGCTCCATCCAGCCATGGCGGCCAGTTCGTCCTCGGCGCGGCCGACATGGCGGTCCAGCCAGCGGGCGGTTTCGGAAATGTGGGCGAGGGTGCGGTTGCGCAGCGCCTTCTCGCCCGAGAGGATCAGCGGCGCATGGGCCAGCCAGTTCATCAGCCGCGCGGCGGTATTGCCGACATCCCAGGCCGGACCCTTGCCGGGCTTGGCGGGGGGCTTGGGATTGGCCTGGAGCCAGGCGGTAAGGATGCGCTCGGCCACGCCGATGCCCTGCTCGCGCGGGGCGCAGGCCTCGAGGTCGGTGAGCCAGGAGAAGCTGTGGACCACCCGCTCCAGCGGCGGCGTGACCCGCGACGGCCCGGCATAATCGACCTGGGCGATCGGGGTCTTGGCGCCGTGAATCAGGAAGTGTCCGGCGCGCAGCGCGGTCCCGGCGGCGGCATGGCCGGGCAGGGTGTTGTTGACCGTGGCGAGCAGGCGGGTGCGGGCCTTCTTGCCCATTGGCGCCGAAAGCATCGAGCCGGGAATGCCGAGCCGGTAGGCGAAGCGGATCAGCCGCTCGCCCGCGCCGACCGAAGGGGCCGAGAAATCGGCCAGTGCCAGCGCGCGGCCGCCGTCGATCTGGGCGATCTCCACCTGCGGCTCCGCGCGGGTCGGAAGAAAGTCGGAATCGTGGAGATCGGGCGCGAAGGCGGTGATGTCGGTCACATCGGGTTCGGTCCCGTGAACGGCTGTGCTCTGGAAAGCCGAAGATCCGCTAACGCTCTGATTCAAGGTAGCCTCCTCGCTCCCGTTCGGTGATTCGTCCTCCGCAGCAATCGCCGGATGCCCGCCGGGGTTCCCGATCGGGAAACGCGGATGGGCGTCCAGCTTCATCGTTTCAGGTCCTCTCGTTTTAGGCGAGTCCCTTCAGGGCGCGGATATTGGCGGCATAGTGCGAGGGGCCGCCGCGGAAGGTCGCGGAACCGGCCACCAGTACGTCGGCGCCCGCCGCCACGCAGAGCGGCGCGGTCTTGGCATCGACGCCGCCGTCCACTTCGAGGCGGATGTCGCGGCCCGACTTGTCGATCATCTTGCGCACCGCCTCGATCTTGCGAAGCTGGCTGGAAATGAAGCTCTGGCCGCCGAAGCCGGGGTTCACGCTCATGATGAGGACAAGGTCGATCTCGTCGATCAGGTAGTCCAGCGTCTTGGCCGGGGTGGCCGGGTTGAGCGAGATGCCCGCCTTCTTGCCAAGATTGCGGATCGTCTGCACCGTGCGGTGGACGTGGGGACCGGCCTCGGGATGAACGGTAATGTAGTCTGCGCCGGCCTCGGCGAAGGCTTCGAGATAGGCGTCGATCGGGGAGATCATCAGGTGGACGTCGAAGACTTTGGCCGAATGGGGGCGCAGGGCTTTCACCACGGCCGGGCCGATGGTGATGTTGGGCACGAAGTGGCCGTCCATGACGTCGACGTGGATCCAGTCGGCTCCGGCTTCGTCGATCGCGCGGACTTCCTCGCCCAGACGGGCGAAGTCGGCGGACAGGATGGAGGGCGAGATCAGCGGCGTGGACATGGTAAAGAACGGTACTCCTCGATGCGCAGGATAGGACACCAGATATTGGGGCTACAAGCGCGCCGCCGCCGTTTTCCACACGCCATATGGAGGAGCTCCCTTAGTTCGGGTGAAGGACAGCGACCCGGTCTGCCCTTGAGCCATTGTGAATTGTCAATTCAGAGTGCATTCACTGCCTCGATGGCAGTGCGGCGCCAGATATTTCATGGGCCTATTCCCATGCCCGCATGATGGAACCGGAGATGATGTTGAAGTTCCCCAAGGTGCCTGCCGTTGTCGCAACCGGGCTTGCCGCGCTGGCGGTTGCGGCCCCGGCAGCCGCTGAATATCGCGAGGAAATCCGCAACGACATGAGCCAGTGCCGCTCTGGCGGCGGCCCGGCGATCCTGGTTGCCGTGGACGGGATCAAGTCGTCCGAAGGGCGCATGCGCGTCCAGTCCTATCGCGCCACTTCGGCGGAATGGCTTGCCAAAGGCAAGTGGCTGAAGCGGATCGAGGCGCCTGCCAAGGCGGGGACGATGACCTTCTGCGTGCCGGTTCCGGCATCGGGCACTTACGGCATTGCCGTCCGTCACGACGTGAACGGAAACGGCAAGACCGACCTTGGTTCGGACGGCGGGGCGATGTCGAACAACCCCTCGATCAACATCTTCAACCTCGGCAAGCCGAGCTACACCAAGGTGGGTGTGCCGGTCGGCAAGGAAGTGAAGTCGATCCGTATCCAGATGCGGTATATGTAAATCGGATAGCCCGGTGTTCTGCCGGGCTTGCCGTCATTTCTCGGGAGGGTCCGCGCGCCGCTTCGCCAGAATCGCGCGGGCGTCCACGAGGTCGGAGGGCTTGTCCACATCGACCGCCGCCAGCCCGTCCCGCGCGGCGACGAGGCGGGCGGCGACACCGATCTTCGCGCCCAGCCTCGCCAGCGCGGACGCGAGCGTGAGGCGGCCGAGCGCATAGCTCGCCAGCATGCCGAGGCCCAGCCGCGCGGCGATGCGCCAGGGACGCTTGCGATCGGCCTCGACCAGCTTCCAGGTCTCGATCGCCGCTTCGGCGCGGGGCGTCTTCAGCAGGAACAGGTTGCAGCCGGACCAGTGGCCGTCGGCGAAGCGCAAGTAAGTGCGCCGCGATCCCGGCATCGCCGTCTCGATCGCGTCGCGCCGGGCGAGCAGCACGGAAACGTCGGCTTCCTCGGGCGTATCACCAAGGAAATCGCGCACCCACTGGCCGCGCAGCAGGGCATGGTCGGAGGTCGTGACCAGCATCGGCGCGCCGAGCAGGGCGAAGCCTGCCGCGACGCTGGCGCTGGGGCCGGCCTCGGCGGGAACGGTCTTGCAGCCGAGCAATTCGGCCAGCGCGACGACCGCCGGGTCGTTGGCCACGACCGCAAGCCGCGCGATCCCGGCATCGCGCAGGGCCTCCACGACATGGGCGAGCATCGGCTTGCCCTCCAGTTCGACCAGCGCCTTGTGGCTGAGGCCTTCCGCCGCGGCGACGGGATCGGGCGCATCGGGGCGCGAGCCTGCGAGAATTAGGGCCGAGGGTGTCGGAGAGATCATGCGGGCTTCCGTTCCATGGCCTTTTTCGCGCGCCAGACGTGCCAGAGCACGCCGGGGGCGGAAAGCACCGGATGGCGCTCGCGCCAAGGGGTGATCGCCACCGGCACCCCGGTGTGGCGCTCGATCTTCCAGGCGGCATAGCGCGCGGCGCCTTCGAACGTGGTCGAGGCCTTGAGCAGGCGCAGCACGTTGTAGGGCTTGCCAAGCCGTTGGCGGCGCTTCCACCAGTCCCGCGTGCGGCTGCGGTCGCGCGCGGAAAGCTGCGGGCGCAGCGTGCCGTTCGGCAAGCGTTCGAAACGGATATCGTCGGCGGCGAGCGCCAGCGGCAGGAGGCCGTCGAAATGCTCGCGGTTCACGGAAAGGATCGAATCCTCGCGTCCGGCTTTCTCCACCCGGAACTCGGCGGCATAAGTCGCACGGAACAGGGCGCGCCAATAGTCTTCGGCAGCGCCGGTCTCGGGACCGAGCGCGACGGCAAGCCGCGCGGCGGTTCGGGCCGCGCCGGAAACCGCGGTGGTCACGGGGGCGAGCGCGGCTTCGTCCCGCTGCCAGGCCACACCGCTCGGCTGGACGAAGCGCGCCCAGATCGTGGTGTCGAGCAGTTCGCCGGCAGCGGCGGCGCGGAAGGTCTCCAGCGCCATCGTCGCGACTTTCGCGCGCAGCGGCACGCCTTCGCGGGTCCACTCGTGATAGCTGACACGCGGCCAGATCTTCTCGACTTGCGGGCCTTCGGTGAGGACGTAGAAGTCCAGCACGCCCTCCAGCGAGCTGGTGCGCAAGTTCGAGCCATAGAACAGCACCGCCACGGCGTTTCCGGCAGCTAACGCCAGCCGCTCCGCGAAAGCGCGGACTTCGGGCACGACGGGGCGCTGAAGCGCCTGGCTTACGCGCCCTTCCAGATCTTGGGTCATAGGTTCATGCTCGGGCACCGGCCGCGCGAAATCAAGCGCGCCGGTGCCGTGATTCGAAAAATGCCGGAAAAGCTCAGGGAACCACGAAGGTCAGCTGCGGGCCTTCTTCGAGGACGTAGTTGCCACCAGGGAAAGCCTCGCCATCAAGGATGAACGAACCAGCCAGTTCGAGGTCGACCGCGCTGGCGCTGAGGCGATGGGTGCCGCGGCGCTCGAGGAACTTGCCGGTCAGGCCGAAGAGGATTGCGGGGAGCAGCGCGACGATCCAGCGCACCGGCCAGTCGATCACGCCGAGCTTCATCCCCGGCGCAACGTCGCGGCCGAAGGGACGGGCGCCGAGCGGGAACTTTTCGAACGTGGTGGCGACGGCCATGAAGCGCTCGTCGGCGCGGCCGGGCCCTGAATAAGGCAGGTCGCGGCCGGTGTGACGGTCGATGAGGCGCATCGGGGTGCACGAACGCCAAGGGTTGCCGGTGCGGCCGAACAGGGTCTGGATGATGCCCCAGAGCACACTCAGGCCGACCGCGAAGCTGTTGAAGGCGCCGCGGCGATGGGCTTCCTGCCCGGCCTCGGTGGCCAGCGAGAAGGCGCCGGTGCCAAGAATGAAGCCCTGTACGCAGCCGCTGCTGCCGTCCTGCGACGAGATGCGCAGCGGACGACGGTTCACGGTCTTGCCCTTGTGCGCGGCGGCCAGTGCTTCGGCCAGCGACCAGTGGGTCGGCAGGCCGATGTCGATGGCGAGCGCATTGGTCTTGCCCTTGGGCAGGACGATGAAAGTGGGCCATTCGTTGCCGAAGATCTCGGCGCCGCAGGTCAGCACGTCGCGGACGGTGCCGTCGCCGCCGTCGACCACCAGATAGTCGATGCCGCGACGCGCAAAGCCGTCGAGCACGCCGAACAACTCCGCGCGGGTGCGCGGCGTTTCGGTCAGAATGTTGGAGCAATCTTCCATCTCGGGCGCATGGCCCTTGTTGCGATGGCTGCGCGGATTGCGGATGATGCCGACGAGAGGAACGGCACGGCCACGACGGGCCACGCGCACAGGGCGAGTGGCCTTGCGCTTGCCTTGCTCACCGAAGGTCGGCAGCGTTTCGAATTCGTAAATGGTTCCGTACACGGGCCCTATTTAGGGATGCCGCGCGGGAAAATCATCAGGAAACATTCACTGACACATTAAGGTTACAGTTGTATGGCGCTTTTACCCCACTTGCAAGACCGTCAAAAGCGATAGCATTTTCCGCAAGTCACGAAGTTGCCTCGGGGAAGTGGACGGATTACGGCCCGAATCATGGTCGAACAAGACAAGCTCCCCCCCGTGGTCACTCTCGGCGCGAACCCGGTCAAGCTCTGGGGTTTGACGATGGCTGAGCGCGTGGTGCGGATCGCCCGCGCCAATGGCGCGCCTGCCGATGTGGAGGGCACCGCGATCGCGGTCCAAGGCCCTGCCATCCTCTCCAACGCCGCTTTCGCGTGGGATCCGGCCTGGTTCAAATACGTCACATCGCATCCCGGCATGGTCCTGACGCTGGGCGGCATTCCCGCTCTGGCACATGCGGCAGACGGCGCGCAGGCCGCCCGAATCGCCGAAGCGATGAACGCCGGAACGCCGCTTTCAGGCAGCACCGGTCTTGATGTCGTCGCCTACGAGAGCGGCCCGACGATCGAGAACAAGCAGCTGCGCAAACGCGAGACGCCGTTCCTCATGGCGCTGACGCCGCAGAGCGTCCGCACCATCGAGCGCGCGAGCTATTTCGGCGCCTACAAGGGCGTGACCGATGTGCTGACCAAGTACCTCTGGCCCGAATGGGCGCTGGTGCTGACGCGGATCTGCGCGAAGCTGCATATCACCCCGAACATGGTGACCGCCGTGGGCGCGGTGTTCTGCGTCGCCGCCACCGTGCTTTTCGCTTACGGCCATTACTGGCTGGGCATGGCGCTCGGCCTCGTCTTCATGGTGCTGGACACCGTGGACGGCAAGCTCGCGCGCTGCACGATCACCTCGTCGGAATGGGGCAATGTCGCCGATCACGGCATGGACCTCGTCCATCCGCCGTTCTGGTGGTGGTTCTGGGCGACCGGCCTCGCGACATGGGGCCTGGCCTATGACCAGACCACGTTCTGGTGGGTGCAGGGCGCGATCCAGGGCGGCTATATCGTGCAGCGTCTGATCGAGGGCCTGTTCATGAAGCAGAACGGGTTGATGCACATCCACGTCTGGCGCAAGTTCGACAGCCAGTTCCGCCTCATCACCGCGCGCCGCAACCCGAACATGGTGATCCTGTTCGTGGCGATGCTGTTCGCGCGTCCCGACCTGGGCTTGATAGCGGTCGCTTGGTGGACGGCGATTTCCTGCCTCATCCATGCGGTGCGGCTGGTTCAGGCATGGATCGTCCGCGCTCAGGGCGGTACGATCACCTCGTGGCTCTCGGACGACTGAAGGAGAAAAGAAGATGAACGCGACGATCGAGAAGTTCGGTTATCCGCATACGCTCGTCGCGGAATTTGCGCATTGGGTGGTGCTCGCCCGGCCCGCGCAGCCGACGCTGGGTTCGCTGGTACTGGCCGCGAAGTCCGAGGCGACGGCCTTTGGCGACCTTCCGGGCGAGGCCCATGCCGAGCTGAAGATCGTCACTGCCGCCACCGAGGCGGCGCTGACAGGCGCGGTCGGCTATGCCCGGCTCAATTACCTGATGCTGATGATGGTGGACCCGCACGTCCACTTCCACGTCATCCCCCGCTACGACGGTGCGCGCGAATGGCAGGGGCGCGAGTTCGTCGACTGCGGCTGGCCCAAGGTGCCCGATCTCGGGCATGCGGTGGCGCTGGAGGGCGAGGCGCTGGCCGGGCTGGTGGCGTGGTTGAAAGGTGCGTTTGCCGGATAGGTGGTGCCATGCCGAGGGGGCTTCGACAGGCTCAGCCTGAGCGGGATCGGGCAACCTGGTTTCAAAAAAATTGCTCAGGCTGAACGATTTCGAAAACCCGCTTTGAACATCGCTCGGGCTGAGCCTGTCGAAGCCCCCTCGACTAGGCCTGAGCCGTCCGGACGGCGTAAACCTCTTACCAGGTATCGGTCAGCTTGGTCGCAATCTCGATGTCGTTGAGGAAGTCGACTTCCGCCCAGTCCAGCCCCTCGATCGAAACGGTGCCGACCTTGCAGGTAGGCGCGATCGAATCGATAACTTTCAGATACCAGTGCTGGACGCCCTCGGGCGTGCGCATCGCCTGGCGGACGGTTTCGCGGAACAGGTCGGCCCCTTCGCCGCGGAAGGCGAGGAAGCCGATCGATTCGGCGTTGGACTGCGCCGCCGTCAGCGTCTTGCCGATATGGACGAGGCGGCCGTCCGCCTCGCGCTCCACTTTCATGTCGTCGCTGTCGTAGCCCTCCGCCTTCACGTCCACGGTGACGGTGATCGGCCAGGTCTTGCCCTCCGCATCGGTCGCGCCCTGCTGGACCTTGCGGACGATATCCTCGGAAACGAGCGTGTCGCCGTTGAGGATCAGGAAGTCCCCGCGCATCGCCTCGCGCGCGATCCAGCAGGAGCCGAGGTTGTCGGCCACCTTGAAGAAGGGGTTGAAGCGGATGTTGATCTCGACGCGGGGATCGTGGATCGCGCTCAGGTGCTCTTCCAGCATGTCGGTCATGAAGCCGGTGACGACGTCGATCCGTTTCACGCCGCCGCGCGCCAGCATCTCGATCTGCCATTCGATCAGCGACTTGCCGGAGAAGTCGATCAGGCACTTGGGCCGCTCGGCGGTGAGCGGAAGCAGGCGCGAGCCCTGGCCGGCGCTGAGAAGAATGGCGTGTTCGATCATGGATTTCGTGCTTCACGATAGGGGGAGGTCGCCCCGCATCTAGGGAATACCGGGCAAAAGGAAAAGGTGCGACCGCAAGGTAGCCTGTCGGTTGCCGACGCGCGGCTGCGACAAATCGGCCGGGGACAGAACTGTTCAGCATGGGGACATTCGACATCTGCACAGCTTGCAAGTCCCTTCCCCCTCGTTCAATGCAGCCGCAATGTCCGCCAAATTTAACCGCCGCGAGAGCAAGTCTCCGCTAGGGCGGATCATTCAGAACACGGCCTGGCTGCTGGGTGGCAAGGGTTTCGGCGCCGTCTGCGGCCTGGCCTATCTCGCCATCCAGACGCGCTCGCTAGGCCTGAAGGATTTCGGCCACTTCTCGCTGATCTTCGGGACGGCGCAGGCGCTGATCGCGCTCGCCAGCTTCCAGACCTGGCGCGTCGTGGTGCGCTACGGTAGCGAGCATGTCCACCAGAAGGACTGGGGCAAGCTCGGTCGCCTCGGCATGCTCTGCGGCTTGCTGGACGCGGTGGGCGCGGTGATCGGCTGCGGCTTGGCGGCGATCCTGATCTACGGGTTTGCCCATAAGCTGGAACTCAACCCGCACTTCGTGGACGTGGCCTTCTGGTTCTGCGTGGGTTCGCTCTGGGCGCTGGTCTCGGCACCGACGGGGATCGTGCGCGCGCTCAACCGCTTCGACATGGCGGTATATGTCGAGGCGATCGTGCCGAGCGGCCGCCTTGCCGCCTCGCTCGTCATCTGGCTGACCGGGCCGAGCGTCGGCCGGTTCCTGTTCGCCTGGGCAGCAATCGATATCCTCGAAGCCCTGCTCTACTGGATCATGGCGCGGCGGCTTTGTCCCGAGGCGGTGAATCTTTCGAACTTGCGAAACTGGCGCAAGGCGATCGAGGAAAACCCCGGCGTCACGCGCTTCTTCACGCAGACTTACGTGGCCTCCACGATCGATGCGGCGATGCGGAACGGTCCGCTGCTGATCGTCGGCGCCTGGGTCGGCACCAAGGCGGCGGGTCTCTATCGCCTCGCTTCGCAGCTTTCACAGGCTTTGAGCAAGCTGTCCTCGCTGCTGACCCGATCGGTCTATGCCGAAGTGGCCCGCGCGCGGGTCGCATCGGAAGCGGCGGAGTTCCGCAAGCTAGCCCTCCAGACCAGCAAGATCGCCGGTCTCGCCGGGATCGTGGTGATCACGGTGGCGGTGCTGCTGGGTAAGCAGATGCTCGAATTCATCGGCGGCGACGATTTCGAACAGGGCGCGGCGATCCTCGTGCCGCTGACCCTGGCGGCTAGCTTCGACCTTGCCAGCGTCGCGTTCGAGCCGGTGCTCCACGCCACCGGGCGGGCGCGCCATTCGCTGATCGCACGGCTGATCGCGCTGGTCGCGCTGGCGATCGGGCTGGTGTTCCTGCTGCCGGTCGGCCCCAGCGGTGCGGCCTGGGCCGTGGCTCTGGGCGGCGCGGTGTCCTACCTGGCGATGGGCATCATGGCCTGGCGCACGCTCCAGCAGATCGACCGCAACGAGATCAGCATCGCACCCGATCCGGAAGACGATCTGCCGGTTGCCGATTCGGTGACCTGAACTCGACAGACGCGGATCGAGGGCTATCATGCCGACATGTCCTCATCCGCGAACACTCTGATCGAGCAGGCCCACGGCCTCGCCGACCGTATCGTCGCGCTGCGCCGCGCCATTCATGCCGAACCCGAGATCGGCCTCCACAACCCGAAGACGCGGGACAAGATCCGCGCGGCTCTGGCCCATCTGCCGCTGGAATGGCGCGAGGGTCCCTCGACCACCGGCCTGATCGCCACCCTGAAAGGTGGCGCGGGCGAGGGTGGCAGCGTGCTCCTGCGCGGCGATACCGACGCCCTGCCGATGCCCGAGGAAACCGGCCTGGCTTTCGCCTCGACCATTCCCGGCACGATGCACGCCTGCGGACACGATACCCACGTCGCCATGCTGGCAGGCGCGGCGGAGATTCTTGCGAGCCGGGCGGAGAGCCTTAGCGGCGAAGTGCGCTTCATGTTCCAGCCCGGCGAGGAAGGCCATCATGGCGCCCGCTTCATGCTGGAGGACGGATTGCTCGGCGGTGACGGTTTCGACCGCCCGTTGCCGGGTGCCGCCTTCGCGCTCCACATCATGCCCAATGCGCCGCACGGGGTGATCGGCGGCCGGGCCGGACCACTGATGGCAGCGGCGGACGAACTGCGGATCGTCGTCACCGGGCGCGGTGGCCATGCCTCGATGCCGCATGACACGGTCGATCCGGTGCCGGTCGCCTGCGAGATCGTCATGGCCATCCAGACGATGGTCGCGCGCCGCTACAGCGTGTTCGACCCGGTGGTTGTGACGATCGCCAAAGTCGAGGCCGGAAGCGCGCACAATGTGATCCCCGACACCGCGCGGCTCACCGGCACGATGCGCACCCTGTCGGCGGCCAATCGCGCGCGGCTGAAGGAGGAACTGCCGGTGCTTGTCGCCGGTATCGCGGGGGCGCATGGCCTCAAGGGCGAGGTCACCATCCTCGAAGGCTTCCCGGTGACGGTCTGCGATCCGCGCGCGGTGGACTTTGGCGAGCGCGTGGCCCGCGATCTTTACGGCGAGACTGCGTTCCAGCGACTTAAGGACCCGATCATGGGCGCGGAGGACTTCGCTTATGTGCTCGAAAAGGTGCCCGGCGCGATGTTCTTCCTCGGCGTCGCGGAAGACGGCGCCGACTGGAAGCACTGCTGCGGTATCCACTCGACGAAGATGATGGTCGACGAAAAAACGCTGCCGCGCGGTGCCGCATTTCTGGCCGGATTGGCGCAGCACTGGTTGCAGCGCGGGTTCGGTTGAGAGGATTCAGGCCTTCACGTCTTCCCATTCCGGGTGACGCCGGAACGCGGCGACGACGTAGCTGCACAAGGGCGCGATCTTGAAGTGGTTTTCCCGCGCGTCGGCCACCATCGCTTCGACGAGCCGCGCCGCCACGCCGCGATTGCCGATCTCGGTGGGGACGAACGTGTGGTCGGCATAGTGCACGCCGTCGCGGGCTTGCCAGGTCAGGTGTCCGGTCACGTCGCTGTCGGCGAGGTGGGCCTGATATTCGCCGCCGGTGGCGGTTTCGTGCTTGGTGATGGTCACGCCGACCATAGGCCAATCTCCTTCTTGACGGCACCTGCTTGACGGCACCTGCGTCCGCCCGCAGTGCATATGGTCATGAAATTTCTCTCCGACAACGCCGCGCGCGTCCACCCAAAGATCTGGGACGCCATGCGGGCCGCCGACGCGCCGGACTCGCCTTACGACGGCGATGCCCTGAGCCGAGAGCTGGACGCGCGCTTCTCCGCGCTGTTCGGGCGCGACTGCGCGGTGCTCTGGGTGGCGACCGGGACGGCGGCGAACTGCCTCGCCCTTTCGGCCATGGTCGAGCCGCACGGCGGGGTGATCTGCCACCGCGAGGCGCATATCGAGATGGACGAGGGCGGCGCGCCGGGCTTCTACCTCCACGGCGCCAAGCTGCTGCTGGCCGAGGGCGAGGGTGCGAAGATCACGCCGGAGGCGGTCGCGCGGGTGATCGACCCGATCCGCGACGGCGTTCATCAGGTCCAGCCCCATGCGATCTCGATCACCCAGGCAAGCGAATATGGCCGTGTCTACCGGCCCGAGGACCTGGCCACGCTGGCTCGTTTCGCCAAGGACAAGCGCCTCGGCCTGCACATGGACGGCGCGCGTTTCGCCAATGCGGCGGCGTTTCTGGGTGGCGATGCGGCCGAGGCGGCGGGCGATGTCGATGCCCTGAGCTTCGGGATGGTCAAGAACGGCGGGATGAGCGCGGAGGCGATCGTGTTCTTCGATCCCGCCATGGCCGACAAGGTCCGCTTCCGCCGCAAGCGGGCCGGGCACCTGCAATCGAAGGGCCGCTACCTCGCCGCGCAGATCCTCGCGATGCTGGAGGGCGATCTCTGGCTGGACAATGCCCGCGCGGCCAATGCCGCCGCTGCCGAGATTGCGCTGGCGGCGAAGGACCGTCTGCTCCATCCGGTCGAGGCGAACGAGATATTCCTCACCTCCACCGCCGCCGAGCGGCTGGCGCTGCGTGGGCAGGGCTTCGAATTCTACGACTGGGGCGACGATGCCGCGCGCCTCGTCACCGCCTGGGATTCGCGCGAGGATCACGTCTCGGCGCTCGCCCGCGCGATTTCCGGACTGTGAGCGAGAGTCCCGCTCCGGCACCGGGCTTTCTGACGCCCGCCGTCGCGTTGCCGTTCCTGCTGGTGGCGCTGATCTGGGGATCGACCTGGTTCGTCATCACCGGCCAGATCGGCGAGGTGCCCGCAAGCTGGTCGGTCGCCTGGCGTTTCGTGCTGGCGACCCCGGCGATGTTCCTCGTCGCGGTGGTGATGAGAAAGAGCCTGAGGCTCGGCGCTGCGGGCCAGTGGCTGGCGCTGGCGGTGGGCGTGGCGCAGTTCTGCGGCAACTACAACTTCGTCTACCGAGCCGAGATGCACCTGACCTCGGGCATCGTCGCGGTGATGATCGGGCTGCTGCTGGTGCCGAACGCGGTGCTCGCCCGGCTGCTGCTGGGCCAGCCGATCACTTGGCGTTTCGCGATCGGCAGTGCCATCGCCATTGCCGGTCTCGCGCTGCTGCTGCTCCACGAGGCGCATGAGGCGCCGCTAGGCGGCAAGGTCCTGCTCGGCACCGTCTTCGCGCTGATCGCGATGATCTGCGCTTCGGTTTCGAACGTGATTCAGGCGAACGAGACCGGCAAGGCGCTGCCGATGGTCAGCCTGCTGGCCTGGGCCATGCTCTACGGCACGCTGGCCGATGTCGCCGTGGCCTGGGCGACGTCCGGGCCGCCGATGATTCCGCGCGATGGGATGTACTGGCTGGGCACCACCTACCTCGCGATCCTTGGCTCGGTGGTGACGTTCCCGCTCTACTACACGCTGATCCGCCAGCTCGGCGCGGGCAAGGCGGCCTACAACGGCGTCATGGTCATAATTATCGCGATGCTGATATCGACCGTGTTCGAGGGCTATCGCTGGTCGCTGCTGGCACTGGCCGGAGCGGCACTGGCAACGGTGGGGCTGGTCGTAGCGCTGAGGGCGCGCAGCCCCTCGCGGTAGGTCGGGAAACGCGGGCGCCAGCCGAGCACGCGCCGGGCCTTGCCGTTCGCCACCCGGCGGTTCTCGGCATAGAATCCGCGCGCCATGGCCGAGAGCCGCGCCTCCTCGATCGACTGGAGCGGCAGCAGCGGCAGGCCGAGCAGGCGGCAGGCTTCCTCGACCAGCGTGTTCTGGCCGCAGGGCAAGTCGTCCGCGAGGTTGTAGGCGCCGCTCGGCGCTTCGAGTCCGGCGATAACGCCTGCGGCAATATCCTCGACATGAGCGCGGCTGAACACTTGCTCGGGCAGGGCGATACGATGCGCGCGCCCGTCCAGAACCCTGTCCAGCACCGAGCGGCCGGGGCCGTAGATACCGGGCAGCCGATAGACCCGCGCGCCCAGCTTGAGCCACTCGCCGTCGGCCTCGGCCCGCGCGGTGCGGCGGCCGGTGCCGACCGGCGCGCTTTCGTCCACCCAGGCGCCGCCGGTATCGCCATAGACCCCGGTGGAGGAGAGGTAGGACAGCGGCATGCCCTTCAGCGCATCGGCGTAGCGCTCCAGCACCGGGTCGAGCGGTTCGCCCCGGCCTTCCTTGCCCGGCGGGACCGAGGAAAGCACATGATCGGCATCGGCCAGCGCGAGGCGCACATTGCCCTCGTCCTCGAATGAAAGCGTGCCTTCGCTGCCGGTGGAAAGCACTTCCCAGCCGCGCGCCACGGCCTGCCGGGCGATCACTTTCGCGGTATAACCCAGCCCGAAGATGAACAGGCGTTTCGGTGTGCGGACGGACATCGGGCATTCCTCGCGATTCGGCTGTGAATTCGTCGCGCCAAGTCTGGCATTCGAGGGACAAGGCTCTAATTTAGCGGCATGGACATTGCCAGCACCCCCGCCTCGCCCGACACCGAAGCGCAGATCGCCGACGGCGCCCCCGCACCGCACGCGCCGCCGGTCATCCGCCGCGAGGACTATCAGCCGCCGGTCTGGCTGGTACCGCAGATCGCGCTCGATTTCCGGCTGGGCGTGGACGAGACCCATGTCACGGCGACGCTTTCGGTGCGCCGCAATCCCGCCGGAAGCGGTGATTCCACGCTGCGCCTGAACGGCGACCAGCTCACCCCGCTGGCGATCCGCGTCGACGGCGAGGCGGTGAACGACTGGCGCACGGACGGCGCCGACCTGCTCGTCGAACTGACCGGCGATGCCCATGACGTCGAAATTGAGACTTCGGTGAACCCGGCGGCGAACAGCCAGCTCATGGGCCTCTATGCTTCGAACGGCATGCTCTGCACCCAGTGCGAGGCCGAAGGCTTCCGTCGTATCACTTTCTTCCCGGACCGCCCGGACGTGCTCTCGACCTATTCGGTGCGCATGATGGGTGACAAGGCCCGCTTCCCGATCCTTCTCTCCAACGGCAACTGCACTGCCACCGGAGAGGGCGAGGACGGCACCCACTGGGCCGAATGGCACGATCCCTGGCCCAAGCCGAGCTACCTCTTCGCGCTCGTCGCGGGCGATCTGGTGGCCAACAGTGCCGCGTTCACCACGGGCTCGGGCCGCAAGGTCGATCTCAACATCTGGGTCCGCGCGGGGGACGAGCAGCGCACCAGCCACGCGATGGATTCGCTGATCCACTCGATGAAGTGGGACGAGGACACCTTCGGGCGCGAATACGATCTCGACCTGTTCAACGTCGTCGCCGTGTCGGACTTCAACATGGGGGCGATGGAGAACAAGGGTCTCAACGTCTTCAACACCCGCTATGTCCTCGCCGAGCCGGAAACCGCCACCGATGCCGATTACGACGGCATCGAGAGCGTGATCGGCCACGAGTATTTCCACAACTGGTCGGGCAACCGCGTGACCTGCCGAGACTGGTTCCAGCTTTCGCTGAAGGAAGGCTTCACCGTCCTTCGCGATCAGCTGTTCAGCGCCGACATGGGCAGCGAAGCGGTGAAGCGCATCGAGGATGTGCGGGTCCTGCGTTCGGCGCAGTTCCCCGAGGATTCGGGGCCGCTCGCCCATCCAATCCGCCCTGATTCCTATCAGGAGATCAGCAATTTCTACACCGCGACCGTCTACAACAAGGGCGCCGAGGTGATTCGCATGATGCGGACCATGGCGGGAACCGAGAAGTTCCGGGCTGGCACCGATCTCTATTTCGACCGCCACGACGGCGAGGCCGCGACCTGCGAGGATTTCGTCAATGCGATCGAGGACGGCACCGGCCTGGACCTCACGCAGTTCCGCCTCTGGTACTCGCAGGCGGGCACGCCGCAGGTCGCCGTGGAACTGGCGCATGCGGGCGAGACGGCCACGCTCACGCTGACCCAGACGGTTCCGGTCACGCCGGGCCAGCCTGAGAAGCAGCCGGTGCCGATCCCGCTGCGCCTCGCCCTGTATGATCGCGACAGTGGCCGTCATGCGGGCGAGCAGTTGATCGTGTTCGACAAGGGCAGCGACAGCTTCACCTTCGAGGGTTTCGCGCGTCCGCCGGTGGTCTCGATCAACCGCGGGTTCTCGGCCCCGGTCGCCATCGACATGGAGCGCTCGAACGAGGACCTCGTGTTCCTTGCCGCCCATGACGACGATCCCTTCGCCCGTTACGAGGCGATGCAGAGCCTCGTCGTCCAGCATCTCGTAGCGGCTGTAAGCGGCGGCCTGTCGGACGCCGCGCGCGCCGAGGGCCGGCGGGCGATCGGCGAGGCCTTCGCCGCCGTGCTGGCGGACGAGGCGCTCGACGACCTGATGCGCGGCGAACTCATGGTCCTGCCGGGCGTCGCCTATCTGGCCGAGCAGGTGCTGGTGGCTGACCCGGCCGCGATCCACGAGGAACGCGAGGCGCTCAAGGCCTGGCTCGGCGGCGAACTGGCGGACGTGCTGGGCGTTCTGCACGATCGCGTCTCCGCCGTGCCCTATGGCCGCGATGCCGCTGCGCGCGGTGCCCGCAAGACCAAGGGCCAGGCGCTCGTGCTGATCGCCGCGGGCGACGGCGCCGAGGGGGCCCGCCGTGCCATCGCGCAATACCGCGCGGCGGACAACATGACCGACCGCCAGTCGGCGCTCACCGTGCTCTGCAACCTCGAAGGCCCCGAGCGCGAGGAAGCGCTCGCCGACTTCCTGCGTCGCTACCAGGGCAATGCCCTCGTCATCGACAAGTGGTTCGCGCTCCAGGCCGGTTCGTTCCACCCGCAGGTACTGGAGCATATCGAGGCGCTGGCCCGCCACCCGGAGTTCACGCTGCACAATCCCAACCGTGCCCGCGCGCTCTACATGACGGCGGCGGTGAATCCCAAGGCGTTCCACGATGCGAGCGGCGCGGGCTACCGGATGATCGGCGAGCTGATCCGCAAGCTCGACCCGATCAATCCCCAGACCACCGCGCGCTTCGTACCGCAGCTTGGCCGCTGGCGGCGGATCGAGCCGGTTCGCGCGGCGATGATGCGCGCCGAACTGGAGAAGATCGCCGCCGAACCCAATCTCTCGCGCGACGTGCGGGAGCAAGTGAGCAAAAGCCTTGGCTGAATTGAGGGCTGAACCGGGGGCCGTGGAGATCAACCGCGCCCGTCTGCTGGAAGGCCTGCCACACGGCTTCCTCGGCCGTCGCTGCGGTGTCAGCAGCGGCGCGGTCGAGGGCCTGAACGTCGGCCTCGGCTCCGGCGACGAACCGGCGGCGGTGGCGGAAAACCGTCGCCGCGCCGCCGCTGCCGTGCTGTCGGGGGCGCCGCTGGTCTCCGTCTATCAGGTCCATTCGCCCGACTGCGTGATTCTCGGCGCCGATATGTGGAGCGATGCTGATCGGCCTCATGCCGATGCTCTTGTCACCGACCGGCCCGGCGTACTGATCGGCGTCGTCACTGCCGACTGTGCACCTGTCCTGCTGGCGGACCGGGAAGCGGGCGTTGTAGGCGCCGCCCATGCCGGCTGGAAGGGCGCCATCGGGGGCGTGACCGACAGCACCATCGCGCAGATGATATCGCTCGGGGCCGAGCGATCGCGCATCGTTGCGGCGGTTGGGCCTTGCATCGCACAAGAATCTTACGAGGTGGACGAAGGCTTTCGGGGCCGCTTTCTGACCGAAAACGGCGGAAACGAGCGGTTCTTCGTGGAAGGTCGCGAGGGGCACTGGCAGTTCGACCTGGAGCTTTACGTCGCCGCGCGGTTGGAAGCGGCGGGGATCGCCGGGGTGGAGCGCCTCGGCCTCGATACTTATGCGGCGCAGGAGCGGTTCTATTCCTATCGCCGCGCCACGCACCGCGCCGAGGCTGCCTACGGGCGCCAGATTTCCCTGATCGCGGTGGGCTGAAAAAGGTCCGTCCGGCCTGTGCGCCGAGCGGTTATACCTTGAATTCCTTGACGACCATCCTGGCTTGTCCGACCAAAAACACGGTTGGCAGGGCAGGCTTCCCTGTATATCAGAACCTCAAAGTCGGTATTCGCTTCGGGTCGCGCCCGAGGCAACTAACCGTCAACGGGGGGCCGTTACGGGGATACCAGACAAAAAATAGAATTGGTCAGGAATCTGGGCTTGCTACCGGAATCCCGGGAGTAGGTTGTCAATAACAAGGCAAGGGCAATCATGGCAGAAGCAGATGGCGTGCGGCGGCGCGATTTCATCAATATCGCCGCGGTAAGCGCGGCGGGCGTCGCCGGCGTGGGCATCGTCGTCCCGCTGGTCAGCCAGATGTCCGCATCCGCGGACGTTCTCGCGGCGTCATCGACCGAGATCGACATTTCCTCGATCCAGCCCGGTCAGGCCATCAAGGCGATCTTCCGCAAGCAGCCGGTTTTCGTGCGCAATTTGACGCCGCACGAGATTGCCGAAGCCAACAAGGTGGACGTTTCCTCGCTCCGCGATCCGCAGACGCTTGAGGAACGCACCAAGGAAGGCAAGGAGAACTGGCTGATCACCATGGGCGTCTGCACCCACCTGGGCTGCGTTCCGCTCGGTGCCGGGGAGGGTGAACCCAAGGGCGAGTTCGGCGGCTACTTCTGCCCCTGTCACGGCTCTTCCTACGACACGGCCGCCCGTATCCGCAAAGGCCCCGCGCCGAAGAACCTCGAGGTTCCGGAATACGCCTTCACCACCGACACGGTCGTAAAGATCGGTTGAGGCCAAGAGAGAGGATCAAGAACATGAGCTTTCCCTGGGCCAAGGAATACAAGCCGAGCCACCCCTTCATGCAGTGGATGGACGACAGGCTGCCCCTGCCGCGCCTCGTCTACAACTCGGTCGGCGGCGGCTATCCGGTTCCGCGCAACCTGAACTATTTCTGGAACTTCGGTTTCCTCGCCGCGCTCTGCCTGGTTTTGCAGATCGTCACGGGCATCGTCATGGCGATGCACTATGCGGCTAATACGCAGGTGGCCTTCGATACCGTCGAGCAGACCGTGCGCGACGTGAACTGGGGCTGGATGATGCGCTATGCGCATGCCAACGGTGCCTCGGCGTTCTTCGTCGTGATCTACGTCCACATCTTCCGCGGCTTCTTCTACGGCTCGTACAAGGCCCCGCGCGAGATGGTGTGGCTGCTCGGCGTGGTGATCTTCCTGCTGATGATGGCCACCGCCTTCATGGGCTACGTCCTGCCTTGGGGCCAGATGAGCTTCTGGGGCGCCAAGGTCATCACCGGCCTGTTCGGTGCGATCCCCTTCGTGGGCGAGCCGCTTCAGCAGTGGCTGCTCGGCGGTTTCGCGCCGGATAACGCCGCGCTCAACCGCTTCTTCTCGCTGCACTACCTGCTGCCCTTCGTGATCGTCGGCGTAGTGATCCTGCACATCTGGGCGTTGCACATTCCGGGTTCGTCGAATCCCACCGGCGTCGAAGTGAAGAGCGAAAGCGACACGGTGCCGTTCTACCCCTACTATGTTGCCAAGGACGGCTGGGCGATTGGCGTTTTCGCAATCCTGTTCTGCACCGCGCTGTTCTTCTTCCCGAACGCGCTGGGCCACCCGGACAACTACATTCCGGCCAACCCGATGAGCACGCCTGCGCATATCGTGCCCGAATGGTACTTCTGGCCGTTCTACGCGATCCTGCGCGCCTTCACCCAGGACTTCTTCTTCATCCCGGCCAAGCTGATGGGCGTGCTGGCGATGTTCGGGGCGATCCTCGTGTGGTTCTTCCTGCCCTGGCTGGACCGTTCGCCGGTCCGCTCGGGTTCGTATCGCCCGCTCTACAAGAAGTTCTTCTTCTTCGGCCTGATCCCGGCCATGGCGGTGCTGTTCTACTGCGGCGGCGCCCCGGCGGAAGAGCCTTACGTGATGCTCAGCCAGATCGCGGCGCTCTACTACTTCGCGCACTTCCTGATCGTCATCCCGATCGTTTCGGCCATCGAGAAGCCCGATCCGCTGCCTTTCTCCATCACCGAATCCGTGCTCGGCGAGGATGAGGCGGCCAAGCTCGCCCCCGCGCCTTCGGCGACGGTCGCCTGACAACAGCTGGAACGAAAGACGAAAGACATGGCACGCATTCTCTCGATCCTCGTCGGGCTGTTCTTCACGGTGGCGCTGGCCTGGTCCTTCGGCAAAGGGGCCTACCAGCAGATCACCGAGCCGCCCGCCGCAACCGCCGAGCATGAATTCCACCTCCACCCCAAGGAAGTCAGCTTCGCCAGCGACGGCGCCTTCGGCAAGTTCGACCGCCAGCAGCTACAGCGCGGCTTCCAGGTCTACAAGGAAGTCTGCGCCGCCTGCCACGCCCTGCGCCACGTCGCCTTCCGCGACCTTGCAGCGCTGGGCTACAACGACGCCGAAGTGAAGGCGATCGCCAAGGGCTTCCAGGTTCCGGTCTACAACAACGCCACGGGCGAAGTGGAAACCCGCGAAGGCGTGGCGACCGACTACTTCCCGCCGGTGATGTACGGCGGCCAGGGCACCCCGCCCGACCTTTCGCTCATCACCAAGGCGCGTCATGACGGCCCGGCCTACGTCTACTCGCTGCTGACCGGCTATCAGGACCAGCCTGCTGCGCTTCTGAAGAAGTTCCCGGATGCGAAGACGCCGGACGGCCTGCACTACAACCCGTACTTCGCGAACCTCAACCTCGCGATGCCGCCGCCGCTGACTGGCGAGGGCCAGGTGACTTACGGAGACGGCACCAAGGCGACGGTCGACCAGATGTCGAAGGACGTTTCGGCCTTCCTGATCTGGACCGCCGAACCCAAGCTGGAAAAGCGCAAGCAGACCGGCTGGCCGGTGCTGGGCTTCCTGCTATTCGCGACGATCCTGGGCTATATGTCCTACCGCAACATCTGGGCCGGCAAGAAGCACTGAAACTTCCTTTCCGGAACCGAGCGAAGGGCCTCCGCCATCCCGTGATGGCGGAGGCCCTTTCGTTTGGGGGTTCGACCCCGTAAGGACGGCGACCATGACCCTCGACGAAATCAAGGCGCTGGTGCGCACCGTGCCGGACTTCCCCAAGCCCGGCATCCTGTTCCGCGACGTCACCACGCTGGTCGGCAACGGCCCCGGCTTCGCGGCGGCGGTCGATCTGATGGCGGAAACGGTGAAGGCCACGGGTGCCGATACCATCGCCGGGGTCGAGGCGCGCGGCTTCATCTTCGGCGCGGCGATCGCGGCACGGCTGGGGCTGGGCTTCGTCTCGATCCGCAAGCCAGGCAAGCTGCCGGTCCCGGTGATCGCCATCGACTATGCCCTGGAATATGGCACGGACACTCTGGAAGTGGACCCCGAGGCCGTGGGCGAGGGGAATCGTGTCATCCTGATCGACGACTTGCTGGCGACCGGCGGCACCGCGCTCGCCGCCGCCGAATTGCTACGCCGCGCTGGAGCGACAGTGGAACACGCGCTTTTCGCCATCGACCTGCCCGATCTCGGCGGCGCCGAACGCCTCCGCGCAGCGGGCATTATTGCCCGTGCCCTGCTCGATTATCCCGGCCATTGAAACAGTTTCCACGTCTTATCGCGGCCAAGGCACAAGGAAGGCGTTGACGAGGGCTGTCCTCTCGTGGCAAGCGGCTGCCACGACGCTGGACACGGTCCTCTGAAACGGGACGGCCCTTCGATGGGCGGGTATAGCTTAGTGGTAAAGCTCCAGCCTTCCAAGCTGGCTATGCGGGTTCGATTCCCGCTACCCGCTCCAGTGCCTGTCTCATACGCACCCAGAAACGCTCGTGAATGGCTGTTTTCTGCGGTTTTTGCCTGATACACTGTCCGGGCAGTTCCGGATATGTTCCATGCCGTCTCAGCCAGAGTTGGCTCCATATGTGGACCTGCAGTTCTCATGAACTGAAGAAGGTCCACGTTCAATGACCGGCGAATCACCCAAATCCGGTCTCTCGGCAACGACGGTCGATCGAGCTCGCCCGCGCGAAAAAGCTTACAAGCTTTCCGACCGAGACGGACTCTATCTCCTCGTGAAGCCTTCCGGGGCCCGATATTGGCGGATGAATTTCAAGCTGCACCAGCTTCAGCGTACGGCTTCCTTCGGCCGTTACCCCGAAGTCACCCTTGCAGAGGCTCGCCAGCGGCTGCTGGAAGCGCGGCGCCTGCTCAAGCAGGGCATCGATCCTGTCCATCAGGCCAAGCTGGACAAAGTTGCCGCCTCCATCGCTGCCGGGAATACCTTCCGGCTTATCGCGGAGGAATGGCTGGAAAAGATGCGGCTGGAAGAGCGGTCGCCCAAGTCGATCAGAAAATGCGAATGGCAGATCAGCCTCGTCCTGCCCGATATCGGCAATCGGCCGATCTCGCAGATCACCGCGCATGAGGTGCTTCTATCCCTCAAGAAGATCGAGCGGACCAGGAAATTCTACACCGCCATGAGCGTGCGGGCGCTTTGCGGCCAGATTTTCCGGTTTGCCGTCGCCACGGCGCGAGCAGAGCGGGACGTGTGCGTCGATCTGCGCGGCGCACTGGTCACGCCCAAGGTCGTGCATCGCCCGGCTATCACGATGCCTAAGCACGTCGGCGCCTTGATGCGCGCGATCCATGATTACGACGGCGCGCGCTACACGAATATCGCGCTGCGCCTGCTCGCTCACACATTCGTCCGTCCAGGCGAACTGCGACATGCCGAATGGAATGAGTTCGATCTGGAGCGGGCGGTCTGGATCATTCCGCCGCACAAGATGAAGATGCGCCGCCCGCACACGATTCCCCTTTCGCAGCAGGCCTTGGCAATCATCGGGGAGATCGACCACGGGGAGAACTTCAGCTCGTACCTCTTTCCCTCGATTCGCTCGACCAAGCGGCCGCTGTCGGACAACACGATCAATGCGGCATTGCGCCGGATGGGTTACGAGAAAGATCAGATGACGGCGCATGGCTTCCGGGCGATGGCCGCGACCCTGCTCAACGAGATGGGCAACTGGAATCCCGATGCGATCGAACGGCAACTCGCTCACGCGGAGCCGAACTCGGTGCGCCGTGCCTATACGCGCGGTCAGCACTGGGACGAGCGCGTGCGCATGATGCAGCACTGGTCGGATTATCTGGATCAGCTACGCGGCGGTGCGGAGATCATTCGCCCACAATTCGGCAAAGGAGAGCCGAAGCTGACATTGGTCTAGTGAGGGAAAACGGGGGCGTCGCGGTGGCGGCGCCCTCAAGGCTGCCGGGATCCATACCGACGAACCGATCCATGCCCTTAAGGCCGATCGTATTGTCCCTTATCCCGCAAAAACATTCTCTCATGGTTGGCCGAACGGCATGATTGCAATGCCAGTGCCGCCATCGACAGCAAGACCGCACAAATCCGCCTCGCCTCGCTTGATACGGAATTCGGTCGAAGAAGCCGAAGCAGAGACATTCTTTGAACGGAAAAATGGGCACTGCCATTCAGTTGCCAAATTCGAAGTCATTGCAGCGTGCTTCCCCCTCCCACCCGATAACGGTTACGATCGGAACGGGAGAGAGAAGGCGTTAAGAAGTCAGGACAGGAAGCGGAGGGAACGCCGGGCGTTCCCTTGCGCTATCAGTTCCCGGAGCACGTGACTCCGCCCTGCATTTGGCAAGAAACCAGAGTGGTCGATGCGTCCGATCCGCCTTCCTTTGCGGGGCTAAGAGTGACCAGATTGGTCGCCGGACGCAGGTTGGGCGTAAAGATGTAAGGCAGGAGGTTGCCTGCCGTGCTGCCCGGGGATCGCGGAGTGACGGTAAGGTCGGCGCCGTCATAGGTCAGGGTGTAGTTTTCGCCCGCCGAGAGTGTGCCCTGGCCGATGGCATAGCTGCCGACATTGCTGGTTGCGACGGCCTCGGTGGCCAGAGCCCCGCTCAGGGCGTCACCGTTGACGAGACCGTCGCCGCCGAGGGTGTAGGTCAGCGCCGGGTTGGCATTGCCGTACAGGCGCGAGAGTGCGTCTGCGGTTACGGTGAGGCCGCGCGGGGTGACCGTGAGGTCGGCGCCGGTAAAGGCGAGCGTGTAGTTGCCACCGGCCGAAAGCGAACCCTGATCGATGGCGTACTTTCCGACATTGCTGGTTCCGGTCGCGCCGGTGACCAGAGCCCCGCTCAGGCTGTCGCCATTGACGAGACCATCACCGCCGAGGGTGTAGGTCAGCGCCGGGTTGGCGTTGCCGTAGAGGCGCGAGAGCGCATCTGCGGTGACGGTGAGGCTGCGCGGGGTGACCGTGAGGTCGGCGCCGGTAAAGGTGAGCGTGTAGTTGCCACCGGCCGAGAGCGAGCTCTGATCGATGGCGTACTTTCCGACATTGCTGGTTCCGGTCGCGCCGGTGGCCAGAGCCCCGCTCAGGCTGTCGCCATTGACGAGACCATCACCGCCGAGGGTGTAGGTCAGCGCCGGGTTGGCGTTGCCGTAGAGGCGCGAGAGCGCATCGGCGGTGACGGTGAGGCCGCGCGGGGTGACCGTGAGGTCGGCGCCG
>PJTO01000220.1_pt1 | contig 46217 bp, 55 predicted proteins | sample 1512101 | NCBI WGS metagenome assembly PJTO01 (sample SAMN08177690, study PRJNA422409) | Soil metagenome, whole genome shotgun sequencing project.
CCCCAGCGAGTAGCGCGCCCCATGAACACCAAGAATGATTTAACGGTAGAATACAGCCCCGCGAAAAGTCATGATGAGAAATGGCTTCCGAACCAAGAACCCCAAGGCTCGCTGTCCTGATCGACGCGGACAATGCTTCCTACCGGATCGCGGACGGACTGTTCGCAGAGATTGCCAAGATCGGCGAGGCCAGCGTACGGCGTATCTACGGCGACTTTTCAGGGACCCGGCTGAAATCCTGGTCGGACGTTCTGGCGACGCACGCGATCATGCCGCACCAGAACTTCGCGAACACGGTCGGCAAGAACGCATCGGATATTGCTCTGGTCATAGACGCCATGGATTTGCTTCATAGCGGCCGCTTCGAGGCGTTCTGCCTGGTGTCTTCTGACAGCGACTTCACCCGGCTTGCCGCCCGCATCCGGGAACAGGGCATCGATGTCTACGGTTTCGGGGAGCAGAAGACACCCGAAAGCTTCCGCCAGGCTTGCAAGCGATTCATCTATACGGAAAACCTGCTTCCGGAAGCGCCGACCTCCGACGAACCGGAACGGCCGGATCAGCGCCCTGCCTCGGCTGCCCGCTCGCCTACCATGGCGGTTCCGCTGATCCGGCGCGCGGTGAAACAGCTTGAAGACGACGACGGCTGGGTTGCGCTGGCCGGCGTTGGCCAGCGCCTTGCCGCGCTTGCCTCCGACTTCGACCCCCGCACTTTCGGCCATGCCAAGCTCGGCGACCTGGTGGAAAAGACTGGCGCCTTCGAAGTCAGGCGCACACCGGGGCGCGGCGTCCATATCCGATACAAGCAGCCCCCCAAACCGGGCAGCAACGGAAAGTCCAAACCATAGGTCACCGAGAGATCGCGCTGGCCACTATCGGACCGCCATCAAACGATCTGCGCAGATGGCGTACCATAGTAACTCGACACGCGATCGGCATACGCCTGATTGAACTCAGGCGCATTGTTCGCCCAGCTAGGGCCGCCTTCCAGCACGCGCCGATCGATAGTGACCACATAGTCATCCGCCGGTGCATCGTAAGCCAGCAAACTGAAGGGCACGGGATAGAAGCTTTTGTTGAAGCCCAGAAAGCCACCAAGGCTCAACACGGCATAGGTCGATTGGCCAGAGCGCTTGTCGACCATGAACGATTTGATGTGACCGAGATTGTCGCCATCGCGAGACCGCACTTTCAGCCCGGAAGTATCCGCTTCAACGAGGGTCGGAGTTGCTGCGGCTGGATCCGCCATTGTTCATTCCTTTGCCGTTGCCGGTTGATCTTCACACCCTCCAACAGGAGGTTTGCTCCAATCAAACGTCCAGCGCTTGGCCGCGTTCCGCCTTGATGCCGTGCGAGAAAGGGAAGTTCACATCGAGCACCGGATTTAGCCTGCCTGCGCAGCCAACAAGCCGGGCGCTCGTCCATTTTGATGTTCACTCCACGACAGTGTTTCTTCCGACTTCGCCTGGAATTCAGGAACCGCGAATATTCTTGCTCGCTATGTCAGCGAGAGGAGAATTTGATGGCTTCGAATCCAGAGATACCGCCGCCCGACACTATCAATCCGCAATCGCCGATTGAGATGCCGCCAGATATGCCACCTGCGGAGACCCCATTCCAGGAACCTCCGGAAATCGTACCCGAGGTGCCAAATATCGATGAGCCTGACGAGGCGCCATCCGAAGCGCCAGCCCCGGATCAGCGTAGCCGGTAAACAGCACAGAGCCGCCAATCGGACGTTGGTGGGCATCGAAGAGGTGAAGGCCGAAGTGCCACAGCCGGCAGCGCAAAATCACCGGCTGACAGGCGGCAAAGGGTCGTTTTCGATATCAGCTTCGCCGGTAGCTTGACCAAAGTCACGGATCCCTCGGAAACGGCGGCCGCTGGTAAATCAGCCCAGGCACACGCGCGCCTGGCGTTCCCACTACCACGCGTGCGTAAATTGCGCCGGCAAATGCGCTCCGGCCCAGTGTCTCAGTCGCCAATTGCAACAGCAAGAGCGAAACTAAGCCAAGCCACCATGCCGGATGCACGCGGCCGTAGCGCAGCTTGTCCCGGACGATGCCGGCAACGGGAAAAGCGATCATCCCGATGAAGACTGCAGTCAGCGTCGAGTACATGAGCAAGGGAGCGGGTAGCAGCCGCCCGAAGGATGGCCCCATGATCGCTGCCATGCCACATATTATCAGGCGTGGATGCCATTCGCGATCACGCCGCTTCGCCACGGCCCCAATCAAAAGCGCCGCGAACAGCATCACGCTTAACGGGTTCATCACTACAAATTGCGCGGGTAGGAAGAAGAACGGCACTGCAGCTTTCTGGGCGCTCCATATCGTCGTCATGGTGCCGACGATGACCATCGCCAAAGCCCAGCCTACCGCCAGCCAGCCCAACTTGCGGTGAAGGGCTAGCGATCCGGCGGCTCCAAGCGACACCTGAGACACGAACAGCAAGACCCACCCCATGAACAATATCGCGTGGATATGTACCGCAACGGGCGCGCGGAACGACGATATGCCCATGGCTGCAAAGAACGAAAAAGCGCCAACGTTTATCAGCGCCATAACAATCGCCGTAATTGCAAAGAACCGCGCGTCAGGCGCAAATACCGCCCTTTGCATAGTGGTCAACGCCATCTCAAGTGTCCTGAGGTTCGCTTGGCTGATCGCTTGCGATACAGCAGTAATCGCGGCCTTCATAGCTCACCAAAGGGATGAGCAACGCATCGATATCAACGATGATGCAAGATCTGCGCAAACCTGCGTGCGAGATACTTCTATTTCCTAATGTTTGTCATTGTTGGATTTTTTTAAAGGGGTCATCTCGGTTAGACAGTCTTCGAGGTTCGAACCTTGATGCTGTCTCTTTTCCGCATTCCACTTTTCTAGAATCCCGATGGGGGGCAGGCCGTCAAACTGGAAATGCAAAATCGCGGAGCGAACTGCCAAAAAGGGGTGCTTTCACCCTGCCCCAACGCCTTGGATTGGGACTTTTCTGCCGTTCGCAAGCCTTGCCGGGAATGACTGGTCTCCATCCGACACCCGCCATTCCTGAAGCTCCGATCGTCGTTCCAGGAATGGGCGCGACTGGCCGGTAGGCGACTGTCGTGTTTGGAGCGCAGATATAGAGATAGCTGCCGCTCACGCTGCGTCGCCTGCCGACCAGATTACGACTTTCCGTGACGGCAATGTGGACGGCAGATTTCTCCAAAACCTGTCGTATACTTCACGAAATCGGTATGGCAGCGACGCGCCTTACATTTAGCGCCTTGGCCCACAGATGCGTTCCGCAAACCGGATTCTAATCTGCAGCCTTAATAGGCGTCGAAGCCGGTCGACCGAGAAAGCGCCTCCCACCGAGTAACTTCTACGCGTATATCGTCGAGCTTCTGATCGACCAGCCTAAGTGCATCTTCGCCGAGGAACAGCCGAACCGGCGGGTTGTCCTCCTCAACGATCGCCAGCAGCGCCTGCGCCGCCTTGGCCGGATCGTTCGGCTGGTTGCCGCTCTTGGCCTGTCGCGCAGCCCTTATGGGATCCATCACCCCGTCATAATCCGCGATGCTGCGTGGCGTCCGATCCATCGAGCGGCCAGCCCAGTCGGTGCGAAACTGCCCAGGCGCCAGCGTCGTCACTCTTACGCCGAATGCCGCGACCTCCTTGCCGAGCGCTTCGGAAATCCCCTCCAGCGCGAACTTGCTGCCGCAATAGAAGCTGATCCCCGGCATAGTGATGAACCCGCCCATAGAGGTTACGTTGACGATATGCCCGTGGCGACGCTTACGCATGCCGGGCAACACCGCCTGCATCATCGCCACCGGGCCGAACACGTTCGCGGCAAACTGCCGCTGGAGATCGTCCATCGACGATTCCTCGAGCACGCCTTCATGGCCGTAACCAGCGTTGTTCACCAACACATCGACAGGACCGACATCATGCTCGGCTGCGGCTACCGCCGAAGGAATGGAAGCGAAGTCAGTCACGTCCAGCAGCAGCGGGCTTGCCCGGTCCGGTGCGAGTGAAGCGAATGCAATTGCGTCTTTCTGGCGCCGCACCGTGCCGATGACCCGGTGACCGGCCTTCAAGGCGCCTTCAGCAAATGCTCGGCCCAGCCCGGAGCTCACGCCGCTGATGAGAAAGATTTTTTGGCTATTGTCGGTCACGCGTACACTCCTGCAAGAGAAGCTAATTATATCATGATATAGATGCACTATGAGCGAAGACAAGATGGAAACACGTACGAAGCGTCGGGGCGAGCCCGTGCGCCAGCGCGTGCTCGATACGGCAGAGCGTCTACTGCGTGCCGGCAAGGCAGAGTTCTCGATGCGTGAGCTCGCCTCGGAAGCGGGGGTCAGCTTCGCGACGCCATTCAATCAGTTCGGCAGCAAGCCGGCGATCATACACGCACTGTCGGGGCGACGGATCGACTCGATGATGACTCGCTTCGATGCGACGCCGCAGCCGCCGCTTGCCGCCGATCGCGTAGCGCTCGCCATCGATATTGCGGTCGGGGTCATGCTTGACGAGCCGATCGTGAACCGCGCGGTGATGGCCTGGATAGGGACGGGCAGCGCGGCGTCGGGCGAAGTCAGATCGAATTCCACCGCCTTATGGGCGCATGCCCTAGGAGACGGGACAGGCCTGCCTTCGCTCCGCCGAGATGAGGCATGTCACATCCTGCCTGGGCAACTCGCGCTCGCTTTCCGGGGAGCGTTGTCCTTCTGGACCGCTGGCGAACTCGCCGATGAGGAACTCGGCCCGGCTGCGCGGCAGATCGCCGACACCCTGCTTCGAGCATATTCTTTCGACTAGAAAGCGGAGTTGAAGCGCTGGAGGCGTGAGTGCAACGGAGAACTCCGCTTCTTGTGTGACGCCGCCGTTCGCGCCGCGTGCTGAACGAACGGTCCGGCGAACCACTCACAATATTGAACAGAGACAATTCAATCCTGTAAGTTCACGATCATTTTCGATCGGTCCATATGCTCGCCGATGACATATGCAACACTGATCGTCACCTGCAGCGGCGGCACCTATTTCGATCGCGACCATTACGTCGATGTCCACCTGCCCTTGGCGCTTGCCTGCTGGCAGCGGCACGGGTTGGAGAGCGCCTCCGCCTTCTTCCCACGTGACGCCAAAGCTGCTGATGTTTCCGTGGGCATCTACCGGTTCCGCGACGAGGACGCGCTGCACGCCGCACTCGCTTCAGCCGAGACGGAGGCCGTGATGGCGGACGTTTCCCGCTTCACGGATGCAACCGTGTCTCGGATCGTCGGCACTCCGCTCTGATCGCGCCGGTGTCGCTAAGGCGCAGCAGACTGCGAACGACACGGGCCGACCAACTTCCTTTCTCCGATCCAGGACAAGCACGATGACATTCTCCAATCGCAAGGTATTCGTCGTCGGCGGCAGCCGCGGCATCGGTGCCGCGATCGTGCGGCGTTTCGCCGCTGCCGGCGCAACGGTGATCTTCACCTATGCCGCCTCCGCTGGCGCGGCCGAGCAGCTCGCCGTCGAGACCGGCGCGCAGGCGCTCCGGGCAGATGCGGGGGCGCGCAACGAGCTGATCGCGGCGGTCCGTGATGCCGGCCCGATCGACATCTTCGTCTACAATGCCGGTTTGCTGGTCTTCGGCGATCCGCTGACGCTCGATGCCGATGAAGTCGACCGCATGATCGACGTCAACGTGCGCGGTGCCTATTTCGGCAGCGTGGAGGCGTCGCGCCTGATGCCCGAAGGTGGGCGCATCCTCGTCATCGGATCCGACACCGCCGACAGCATGCCCTTCCCCGGACTAGCCGCCTATGTGCTGACCAAGGCGGCGATGCAGGGCATGGCGCGCGGTCTGGCACGCGACCTGGGTCCGCGCGACATCACGGTCAACGTCATTCAGCCAGGCCCTACCGATACCGACATGAACCCGGCCGATGGTCCGCGCGCGGCCGGCATGCTCGAGCCGATGGCAATCAAGCGCTATGGCACCGCCGACGAGGTCGCGAGCCTGACGCTCTATCTCGCCGGAACGCAGGCACGCGGAATCACGGGCGCCATGCATACGATCGACGGCGGCTTCGCCGCCTGACTTCCGGCATTCACCCACGCGGCCAAGCAGAGGATGCCGACATGAACGATCAGTCCGACAGCGTCAGCGTCTACCTCCCCCATCGGGGCACGACCGGAACCCACTTCGAGAAAAGTTCGACATGGAGTGACCAGGATGGCTTAGCGCGCGAATAAGAGATCATGCGCTCGGACTTCCTCTCGAGATTGATCTCAAAGCCCGCGTCGAGCACGGCGCCGGCCAGCCGCGAGCGTCCGTCCCGAACCGCGCCGGACGGCTGGAGCAGCCTGATGCTGGCGGCGCAAGACGGCCACGGCGGCGCCTATCGGCGGCTGCTCGGCGAGATGTCCGAGTGGCTCACGCGCTACTTCCAGCGGCGGCTGCCGCCGGGCGACGTCGACGACGCGGTGCAGGAAACGCTGCTTGCGATCCATCGGCGGCGCCACACATATGATCCGCAATATCCACTCGGCCCGTGGCTGGCGGCCATCGCCAAGAACAAATGGGTCGACCAACTGCGCAGCCTGGCGCGCCGCCCCGTGGACGAACTGCCCGAGCACTTAGCCGTAGGCGACCACGAGGCTTCGGTGGTCAGCAGCTCGGTTCTGGCCAGCCTGCTCGACGAGCTCCGCCCCGCGCAGGCCCAGGCGATCCTGCTGGTCAAGGTGCAGGGCTACAGCGTCGAGGAGGCATCGGGCCAGATCGGCCTCTCCGTCTCCGCCGTGAAGATGAACATCCACCGCGGGCTCGCACGCCTGACGACAATCATTGAGAAGACCCCCGATGTCGAGTGAATCCCTGATCGCCAACCTGTCGTCCGACCTCGCGCCCGTGCAGCGCCGCAGCATGGTCCGTGAAGGCGGGCTCGTCCTCGCGCTGGGCACGGTGGAGCTCGCGCTGTTTCTGGGCATGGGCGTCATGCGGCCGGACATGAGCCATATGGCCGGCTCACCGTATCTGATGTGGCGGGTGGGAAGCCTTGGTTTGCTCGCGGTGGTAGCCTGCGTGCTGGCGATCCAATCCTTCTCGCCGACGGCGCGGCCACGCCGGGGGCTGATGCTCGCCTGCGTTCTTGCGGTCGCAGCCATCGTGGTAGGCGCGTTCGTTACACCCGACGGCGCGAATGAGCGCGCGCTGCTCGATCGCATTGATCCGGCCCGCGGCATGCTGTGCGCCGTGTCTATCTTCGTGCTTTCGTTGCCGATCGTGGCGCTGCTCGGTGCCCTGATGCGGAGGGCCGCGCCGACCCAGCCACGGCTGAGCGCGCTCGCCTCCGGTATCGCTGCAGGCGCGTGCGGAGCCTTCGTCTTCGCCTTCTGCTGCCCCTTCAACGACCCGCTCTACGTAGTGGTCTGGTATACCGCCGGGTGCGCCGCCGCGGCGGCCGCAGCGCGATGGCGCCTGCCGCGACGCTTCCACCTCTAACCGGAACCAACGCGGCAGATTACGAGCCGCGCACCGCCTGAACCAACGACACCGATCCACCCGTATTCCGGGACTGGAGAGGTGCGCCTGCATCACAGAAAGGAACATGCCATGAAGACCATCACCGACGCGAAGTCCCCGGACCGCGACTGGCTCAAGACCTACTACTATCTGCGCTTCGCGGTCGCCGCGATCTGGGTCGCGCTCGCCTTCACGGTCGCGAAGGCCATGCCGCCGCTGGCTGCCGTGATGCTCATCGCCTATCCCGCGTGGGACGCGCTGGCGAACTATCTCGACGCCAGCCGGAGCGGCGGCCTGACGCGTAACAAGACCCAGATGCTCAACTTCGTCGTCAGCGTCGTGACCGCCGTAGTCGTCGCCGCGACCCTGCCGCAGGGCATGCATGCTATCCTCCAGATATTCGGCGTTTGGGCGGTCCTCTCGGGCCTGTTCCAGCTCCTCACCGGGGTACGCCGCTGGAAGTCCTATGGCGCGCAGTGGGCCATGATCCTGAGCGGCGCCCAGTCGGGGCTTGCCGGGGCGCACATGCTCAGCAAGGCCGCCGGCACGGCACCGGTCAGCATAACTGACATCGCGCCTTACGCCGCCTTTGGCGCATTCTACTTCCTCATCTCGGCGGTCTCGATGACGATCAGCGGCGCACGCCGGCGCTCGAAGGCCGTGGCGGCCTGACGCGCGCCCGAACCTCTGGCGCCGGAACGGCCTGCGCCCACTCAAGCAAGGACTGAACAATGACTGTCGACGTCAAATACCGCACCGCCGCCACCGCGAGCGGGGGCCGTGACGGCCGCACCTGCACCGAGGACGGGAAGCTAGACCTCCAGCTGTCCACGCCGAAGGAGCTCGGCGGGCCCGGCGGCGAAGGAACTAACCCGGAACAGCTGTTCGCATCGGGTTACGCAGCGTGCTTCCTCGGCGCGCTTAAGTTCGCCGCGCACCAGCTCAAGCTCCAGGTGCCGACGGATGCGACCGTGAAGGCGACCGTGGGGATCGGCATGCGTAGTGAAGGCGGCTTCGGTCTGGAGGTCGAGCTTGCCGTGGCGCTGCCGGGCGTGGAGCGTACTGACGCGCAGCGTCTGGTGGAGGCGGCTCACCAGACCTGCCCCTACTCCAACGCCACGCGAGGCAACATCGACGTGCGCCTCAGCGTCATCTGACTTGACGGGCCTGCGGAGTGCAGGCCCGTTTCCTTCCCAAGCGGCGCTTCGCGCCATGCCCACATCACGAGGTAGCCTCCGCATGCGCAGCTTCGACGCAATCATCATCGGCGCCGGCCAGGCGGGTCCGGCGCTCGCCGGCCGGCTGAACGATGCCGGCCAGTCGGTCGCCATCATCGAGCGCCATCATGTTGGCGGCACATGCGTCAACACCGGGTGCAGGCCGACCAAAACGCTGGTGGCGAGCGCCTATGCCATCCACACCGCGCGGCGTGGCGCAGACTACGGCTTCAGCATCGCAGGGCCGGTTGACGTCGACATGAAGGCAGTCGCAGCTCGGGCGGACAGGATCATCCGGGATGGACGGGCGGGTAACGAGAGCTGGCTGTTCGGCATGGCCAATGTCGAGCTCATCCGGGGGCATGCGCGCTTCGAGAGTTCCGGCGTCGTCATCGTCGATGGGGAACGACTGACCGCACCGCGCATCTTCATCAACGTCGGCGGCAGGGCTGTGGTGCCGGAAATGCCCGGCGCGGACCAGGTGCCGCTCCTCACCAATACCGACATCGTCGCGCTCGACACGCTTCCCCGGCATCTTGTGGTGATCGGCGGAAGCTACATCGGACTTGAGTTCGCCCAGATGTATCGGCGCTTCGGCACCGAGGTCACGATTGTGGAGCGGATGGATCGGCTCATCGCGCGGGAGGACCCCGATGTGTCGGATGCCGTCAGGCAGATTCTCGAGGCCGAGGGCATCACGATCCGGACGGGTGCGGACTGCATCGGCTTCGCGCGCAGCGGTGAGGACGTCGAGGTGCGGGTGGACTGCGCCGAGGACGCGCAGCAGGTCGTCGCCAGCCACGTCCTGATGGCGGTCGGGCGGCGGCCGAACAGCGACGACCTCGGGCTGGAGGTCGCCGGCGTGGCAGTGGATGCACGCGGCTATATCACCGTGGACGACAGGCTGGAGACCAGCGTCCCGGGCATCTGGGCGCTGGGCGACTGCAACGGTCGCGGCGCCTTCACGCACACCGCCTATAACGATTTCGAGATCGTCGCCGCGAACCTTTTGGACGGGGAGGATCGCCGGGTCAGCCAGCGTCTGCCGGGCTACGCGCTCTACATCGATCCTCCGCTTGCACGCGTGGGCATGACCGATGCCGAGGCGGCCAGGACCGGACGGCGGCTGCTCCATTCCAAGCGGCCGATGTCCCGCGTCGGTCGCGCGGTGGAGAAGGCCGAGACCCAGGGGTTTATGAAGGTGGTGGCTGACGCCGACACCCGCCGCATCCTTGGCGCGGCGATACTGGGAACGAGCGGCGACGAGGCGATCCACGGCATCCTCGACATGATGAATGCCGACCAGCCGATCGAGCAACTGCGCTGGGCAGTGCCGATCCATCCCACCGTTTCGGAACTGACCCCGACATTGATGCTCGATCTTCAGCCTTGGAATGGAGAGGCATGATGCGCATGATCGGCCTGATCGGGGGCATGAGCTGGGAAAGCTCGGCGGAATATTATCGACTCCTCAACGAAGGCGCTCGCGCGCGCCTGGGTGCGACGGCTTCGGCCCGTTGCCTGCTATGGTCGTTCGACTTCGCGGAAATCGAAGTACTGCAACATGCCGGCGACTGGAGCCGCCTCTCCGAGTTGATGGTGGACGCCGCACGGCGGCTGGAGGCGGCCGGAGCGGACCTGCTTCTGATCTGCACCAACACCATGCACCGGATGGCAAGCGGCGTGCAAAGCGCGGTTCGCATCCCGCTGATCCACATCGCCGATCCCACTGCGGAGCGGATCGTGGCCGCCGGTTTGCGAAAGGTCGGGCTGCTCGGCACGGCGTTCACGATGGAGCAGGACTTTTACAAGGGACGCCTGACCGAACGCTACGGTCTGGAGGTGATCGTTCCCGACGAGGAGGACCGCGCGACCGTACACCGGATCATCTATGACGAGTTGGTCGCAGGACGCATCGAGTCCTCGTCGCGCGAGGCCTACCGGGCGGTGATCGCGCGTCTTGTCGATGCCGGCGCCCAGGCAGTGATCCTCGGCTGCACCGAAATCATGCTGCTTGTCGGGCAGGAGGACAGCCCCGTGCCGATCTTCGACACTACGGCCCTCCACGCGGCAGCGGCGCTCGATCAAGCGCTGGCGACCGCCCAAGGCACTGATGAAGCGCGGCTGACGGCAGAGTGAGCAACGAAACGATGATCGAGACTGAACTGCGCCGCGGGGCGTTGTCAAAGGCGATCCGCCTTATGCTGGCGTCGGGATTGGCGTCACTCCTCATCGGCGCTGCGGAACCCGAAACGCGCTTCGCCGTGACGCTGCAGTCCGACCTCTTCGAGGATGCGAGCGGCCGGCTGTTGGTGTTCGCCGCGCCGGCAACGATCGAGAACATGACAAGCGACGCGGTCGACCTGGAGCGCGGAGCGGGAGTCTCCGTCGCCGCGCGCGACGTGCAGGGTTTCGGAGCCAGTCGCACCGTGACGATCGATACGCTGAGAGGGGCTTTTCCCAGAAGCTTCGCGACGCTGGCGCCGGGCCGCTACCGCGTACAGGCGGTGCTTGATCACAACGGGGACTACAACTTTGCCGGCCGGGGGCCTGGCGACCTTATATCCAAGGTCGTCACCGTACACTTCCCGCTTCCCTCGATGCCGATCCTCCAGCTCGATCACGCAATGCCGCCGGAGACCGACCAGTTCGACACGACCGGGCTGCCGCCCGTGGCGGCGGAGCAGATCGCCGCATCCCGTCCGCATCTTCACGATGAGCAAATAGAATCCCAAGTGCTGACACGGTTTCGCGGCACGAGCCAGGCCGTGGCCGCATGGGTGCTGACCCCGCCGGGCTATGACCCCGCGTCGCGCACGACCTATCCCACCGTCTATACGGCAGGTGGGTTCGGCGCGGGGCACAAGCTGGCCGGCCAGCAGCTTTCGCGCATGTGGCACCTGATGGAGACCGGCGCCATGCCGCCGATGATCTGGGTCGCCCTTGACCATTCTTCCCCGACCGGCACGACCGAGTTTGCAGACAGCGCGAACAACGGTCGTTGGGGCGCGGCGCTGGTCGGCGAGGTGATTCCTACGCTCGAGGCCAAGTACAGGATGGACGCCAAACCGTCCGGCCGGTTTCTGACCGGGCACAGCTCGGGCGGCTGGTTCGCACTCTGGGCCATCGTCCGCTACCCGCAACTCTTCGGCGGCAGCTGGGCGACGGCACCCGACCCTGTCGACTTTCACGACTTCCTCGGTGTTGATCTCTACGCGCCAAACGCGAACATGTACCATGCCGCCGATGGCAAGCCGCGCCCGCTCGAACGCGATAACGACAAGGTGCTCGGCACGATCGCGGAAGCTGCTCGGCTGGAGAGTGTTCTTGGTCACGATGGCGGACAGTTCCGCTCGTTCGAATGGGTTTTTTCTCCTCGCCGACCGGACGGCGCGCCCGCCTTTCTGTTCGACCGGGAAACCGGCACTGTCGATCCCGCCGTCGCGGCCTATTGGCGCGGGCACTACGACATCGGGCACCGGATCGAAGCCGACTGGCCGCGGTTGGGCATGCACCTCAACGGCAAGGTCCATGTCGTGGTCGGGACCGCCGATTCCTATTATCTCGACGGCTCGGTGCGTCGGCTCGATGCCGCGTTTCGCAAGGTCGGCGGCCGCGCCGACTTCCGCTACGTGCCAGGCGCGACGCACAGCATGTCGATGCTCTACGCGAAGGACGGCGACCGCAACGCCTTGTGGAAGGAGATGTCGCGCGCGATGTATGCGGTAGCCAGACCCGGCCAGTTCTGGGGGGCGCCTTCTCACGCCGCCGTCACCGCGCCACCGTCCGCGGAAGCGCGCCAGCGCTGAAATTGGAGTTTCTCCCGGAACCTTGAGTAATTTCCGGGCCGCCCATCATGCGGTCGCGTTCACGAGATGGTCCGATACCGTCGAGATGAACGCGCGAAGACGTCTAAGACGCCGCAGGTCCCGGTGGTATCCCATCCAAATGTCTCGCGTTGGCGGCGGCGTCGGCACGTCGAGTCTGCGGATACCGGGAATCTGATTGCCGACCACGCGGGGCAGGACAGCGATGCCCACACCTTGCCTGCACATGCGCCCCTGGACGTTGCGGTTGTTCGATCGCAGCACCGGTCTCGCGTTGGGGTAACTCTCGATGAGCCAGGCAATGTCAGGGAAATGGCCCGTCGACGTGTCATGGGTGATCAGCCGGAAACCGGAGCCATCGCCATATTTGGGATCAGCCGCCTCCTCGGCGATGTAGACGCCGTATTCGAGCCTGAAGAGCCGCCGCTGAACGACATCGGCAGTGTCGAACGGAACGATACGGAAAGCCACGTCGGCCTCCCGTTGGGCAAGACTGAATTGGCGCGTGCCGGTGAGGATCTCGACGTCGACATTGGGGTAGGCTTTTGAGAAATCCGCCAGGATAGGCGGGAGAACATAGGCTCCAAACCAGTCCGCCGACGAGATACGCAGACTGCCCTTGAGATCCTGCTCCTGCCCCGCGAGCCGGCGCTCCATGGCCAACGCGCCTTCCTCCATCTGCTCAGCCAGCGCGATGATCCCATGGCCCTCTTCGGTCAGAACAAGACCGTCTGCCGTGCGCTGAAAGAGCGTGTGACCGATCGCCTGCTCAAGGGCGCGAAGGCGCCTGCCGACGGTCGGATGGCTTGTCTGCAGAGACCGCGCGGCGCTGCCGAGCGTGCCGGATCGCGCAACGGCAAGAAAGATTCTGACGTCACTCCATTCCATCGCGACCGCTCACACAAAACTGAACGCGGATAGTACAGTTATGTCAGTTCAAGAACAAATCTAAACACCTAGATTCATGCCATCGTCTGGAGGTGCTTCCTTAGCTGGATTCCCCCGCCCATGAGGGCGGCCGCTTGGCTGTGGAGCCCAAGGGAAGCTCATCCGGACTAAGCAAAGAGATTTTCGGAGCCGCGGCAGAACGCAGCGGCCCGCTCCGATGCTTACAAATGAGGACTTCGATAATGATCACGATGCTGGTGACCTATGCGGGCGATGAACAAACGCCGTTCGACCGCGATCATTGGATCAACGTGCACTTCCCGCTCGTGCGAGACAGCTGGGGACCGTACGGGCTGGTCAGCGCCGGCGGGTTCTTTCCGCAAGGTGATGGCGCCGGGCTCATCGCGGTTGGCGTCGTCAACTTCCGAGACGCGGCTGCCATGGAAGCGGCGCTCAATTCGCCGGAGACCGCCCAGGTCATGGCTGACGTCGACATCGTCACCGCCCTTAAACCGCAGCGCAGCCTCGTGAAGCCGCTCTGAGCAGAGCGTCGGTGCGTGTCGATTGCGTCGGTGGCTAATCTCTCCAGGTCTGCGCCGGACACCACGGTCAGCGGCTGCAACGTCTGAAAACAAGGGAGAAGAAGTTATGAAAACGTGGCTTATCACAGGCTGTTCGAGCGGCTTCGGCCGGCGGCTTGCCCTCGCTGCAGCACAGCGCGGCGATCGGGTCATCGCGACGGCGCGCAATGTCAGGACGATCGAGGAAATGGCCAAGCCTTTCGGAGGCCGCATGATCACCTTGCCACTCGATGTGACCGACGCGGCGGCAGCCAAGGCGGCGGTCGCAAAAGCGGTCGAGGCCTTCGGCGGGTTCGACGTGCTCGTGAACAATGCCGGCTACGCATTGTTCGGCGCGATCGAGGAAGGCACGCCCGAGGAATATCGGCCGATGTTCGAGGTGGACGTTTTCGGTCTGATCGAAATCACCAGAGCCGCGCTACCCGTGCTGCGACGGGCGGGCGGGACAATTGTCAACATGTCGTCCGGTGCCGGCATCGAGGGCCGCGGCGGCGGAGGCTATTACCACGCCGCAAAGTTTGCGGTGGAAGGGATTTCGGAGGCGCTCGCCGGCGAGCTCGAACAGTTCGGCATTCGTGTGTTGATCGTCGAGCCTGGACCGTTCCGTACCGATTTCCTTGGCCGTTCGATAACGATGGCGGCCAACGCAATGCCGGAATACGCCGCGACCTCCCGCAAGCACTATCGGGACACCAACGACGGCAATCAGGCGGGCGACCCCGATAAGGCGGTCGCAGTGATCCTTCAGGCCGTCGACGCCGATGACGCCCCGCTCCATCTGCCGCTCGGGCCGGCCGCGCACGCGATCGCCGAGCGAAAGCTGGCTGCGTTCCGCAGCGATATCGACGCCTGGCGCGAGATCACGATCGCCACCGATTTCGACCCCGTTTGAACGCCAACACCTGATTGGAGAGCGATCATGATCGCAGCTTTGAAGGGGTTTACCCAGCAGTTGGTGCCGGTGAATGGCATCAAGATCAACGCCGTCACCGGAGGCTCAGGTCCGCCCATCCTTCTGCTTCACGGCTGGCCGGAAACATGGTGGGAATGGCACCATGTGATGCCATTGCTGGCCGAGCATTTCAGCGTGGTGGCCATCGATCTGCGCGGCGCGGGCTTTTCCGACTGTCCGCAGGGCGGCTATGACAAGGCGACGATGGCGCGCGACGCGCACGAAGTCATGGTTGCCCTTGGGCATGAGCGCTACGCGGTGTGCGGGCATGACATCGGCGGAATGGTCGCCTTGCCGCAGGCCGCCATCTATCGGCAGACTGTTACTCACTTGGCCGTCCTCGACGTTCCGCTTCCCGGCTGGACTGGATGGGAGGCGACGACCGCCAAGCTCTGGCACTTCAGCTTCCATATGAACCGCGATCTGCCCGAGCGCCTGATCCACGGCCGGGAATATGACTATGTTTCGACCTTCATGGCAGAGCGGTTCTACGATCACAGCAGCTTCGATCCGCTGGACATCGAGATCTACGCAAAGGCGATGGCGCTTCCCGGCCGCACGCGTGGCGGCATGGAATGGTATCGCACCCTCGCCGCCGACCATGCGGCCGCGCTCGAGTACAAGAAGCAACGGCTCGACATCCCGGTGCTTGGCCTGGGTGGGGATCAGCGCTTCGGTGCGCAGATGGCGCCGATGCTCAAGGAGTTCGCCACCAATGTGACGGGCGGTTCGATCGCGCGGTGCAGCCACTATGTGGCAGACGAGCGGCCGGATGAAGTCGCAGCCGCCCTGATTGCATTCCTCAAGATCAATTGAAACTCGGCGCCCGCGCGGCCGTGGGCGAGTCGATAGATCGAATAAACAGCAAAGGAAAACTGTCATGACCGCACCCGTCATTCGCGGCGTCAATCATATCGGCATCACGGTGCCCGACATCGAAGCCGCAAAATCGTTCTTGGCGGAAGCCTTCGGTGGCCAGGTGATCTATCAGTCTTTCGGTCCTCAGGATCCGCCGCGGCAAGGACCCGAATTCGAGCGGGCCGTTGGCGCGTTCCCCGGAACGGTCGTACGCGCCCAGGCGATGGTCAAGATCGGGACCGGACCCGATATCGAGCTCTTCGAAATGCACGGTCCCGAGCAAGCCCAGCCGATCCGGGCGAGCGACTTTGGCATCACGCACTTCGCTCTCTACACCGATGACATCGACGCATCGGTCGAGCGCTTCGAGAAAGCGGGCGGTACCCCGCTGACGGCGCCGCGCGCCATCCCCTATGCAACCGAGAAAGGTCCTGGAAACAAGGTCTGCTATTGCCGCATGCCGTGGGGTACGACGATGGAATTCATCACCACGCCGGATCGCATGGCCTATCGTGACCAGACCGACCTGCGTAGGTGGCAGGATGAGGACTGACGAGAGCGGGAGAAGGCCCCGCATCCTCATCGTACAACAAAGAAAACTACCAATCGAGGACCGCGCTCATGGATGAACAAAGCTTCGGTGTGCGGTTGCCCGCCCGCGTGCTTCCCGCTCCCCGCTCGATCAGCGCGGAGGCGCGTGCCGCACTGAACCGTCTCGTCGGCGCCGACGGCATGCCGATCAATGCCAAGTACCCGATGCCGGATCCCGAGGATCACGAAGGCTGGGTTCGGATCAAGGCAGCGGTGGATGCGCACTATGCCGCCAGCATCAAGGGTCTTGCGGGCACGTTGCGCGCCAGCGTCGAAACCGTCCGGGTCGGCAATACCCTCGTCCACGTCGCTACGCCCGAGACCGCGATCGTCACCGGGGCCGCCTATCTCGATCTGCACGGTGGCGCACTGGTATTTGGCGGCGGCGAGGCATGCCGGGTCGGCGCGCAGATGCAGGCGGACCTGCATGGCGTGTGCTGCTACGGTGTCGACTATCGGACGCCGCCCGAGCATCCCTATCCCGCAGCACTGGACGATACGCTGGCGGCCTATGGCCATGTGCTCGAGCGGCATGCGCCATCGAATGTGGTCATTGGCGGCCGGTCGGCCGGGGGGAACCTTGCTGTTGCCATGCTGCTGCGCGCGCGGGAGGCGGGGCTCCCCATGCCGGCCGGGTTGGTGCTGCTGTCGCCCGAGGTGGACCTGACGGAGTCAGGGGACAGCTTCGAAGTGAACCGTCTGGTGGACCTCATGCTGCCCCTGCCGCTGCGCGCGGCGAACCTGCTCTATGCCAGCGGCGCGGACCTCTCCGATCCCGCTCTCTCCCCGCTGTTCGGCGACCTTTCCGGCCTGCCGCCGACGCTGCTGCAATCCGGCACCCGCGATCTTCTCCTCTCCAACACCGTCCGCATGCATCGCGCCCTGCGAAAGGCTGGCGTTCCTGCCGAGCTTCACGTCTTCGAGGCGATGCCCCATGGCGGCTTCCTGGGCGACACGCCGGAGGATCTGGAGCTGAGCGGCGAGCTCGTCCGCTTCGTCTGCACCTGCTTGCGCGGCGGCTGAGGCCTTTGGCCCACTTCTTTCAGGACACGTATGATCGACACCAATCGGCTCCTCCTACGTCCCTATGAACCTGGAGACGAGCGGGCGATTCTGGCGCTGTCGGCTGATCCCGCCGTGCGCAGGTTCATCGGCAATCTACCGGATTCCGAGGAAGGCGCCCGGACAAGGGTGCTACGCTGCGCGGGCCATTGGAGCCTCTTCGGCTTCGGCACGCTCGCTGTCGTCGAACGGCCGAGCGGCAGGATCGTGGGCGAAGTCGCCGCCTCCTACTTCCTCGTCTCGGCAATCCCGTTGACGATCAGCGATGTGCGTCGCCGCGCCAAGGCCGTGGCAGCGTGATGGGCGTCGGGTTTGGAGGTCACGGCATGGCGGTGCATGCCATTCTTTCCGTGGCGGCTGCCGCCGCGGCGCCCCTCAATGCCTCCTCGCCAGCAGAGAACCCGCTGCCGGTCGACGCCGCGCTCGCAAGATGGGACATCGACGAGGCGCGGACGCTCGCGCAGGCGATGCCAGAAGGCGCCGAGCGCTGCGCGGTCGAGGGCGTGATTGCCAACCGCGAGAACCGTATCAAGGAAGCCTCGAAATCGCTCCAGCGATGCTTGGCAATATTGGAACAATCCCATTCTCCCCGGGCACATGCCGCATTTGAGGCGCTGCTCGAATCCTATTTCCGGCAGGGCGCGTACAAGAAGGAATATGCGTTGATCGTGTGGTGGCTTGCGGCCCATGGCAAGCCCGCCGATCCCGACAAGCTTGCCGATCTGCGCGAGGAACTCGGAACGGTGGCGGTGTTGCGCGACGTGTCCGGACCCAAGGCGACAGGCAGCAGTACGGCAACCTTGCGCAGTTACCGCAATGTGCTGGGCACGCGGAATGTCGATCTAAGAGTGCGCGGCGTCACGCTCTCGTGGAATATCGATACAGGGGCTAACCTTTCCGTTGTAACCGAGAGCGCGGCCCGACGGATGCGATTGGCGGTTCGCGATACCCGCGCACAAGCGGTGGGATTGACCGGCCACTCGGTGCCAACACGAATCGCTGTCATTCACAGGCTTCCGGTTGGCGGCGTCACCCTTCGGAATGTAGTGGCGATCGTTGTACCGGACAGCGCATTGTTCATCCGGTCTCCGCTAGCCGACTATCAGATCGAGGCGATACTTGGCTGCCCCGCGCTGGCGCAGCTCGGTCGATTTCGGATCGATGCTGACGGCACGTTCGCGATCGATCGGGCGGGACCGTTGCTCAGGTCGGGAGCGACGCTCTACATGAGGCAGCTGACTCCGCTGGCCGAGGTGGAGATCGCGGGGCGCAAGGGCCTGGTGAGCATCGACACGGGGGCAAACCGAAGCAGCCTCCATGCAAGCTATGCTGCCAGATTTGCCGATCGCGCGCGCCTTTGGTCGAGTAAGCGAGACACGACATTGGGCCTGGGTGGCAGCACCGAAGGCGATGTTGCAATCGAACCCCGACTGACGATCACTGCAGGGGCGGCAACCGTCGTCGAACAGGATGTGGCCGTTACGTTGGAGGGCCACAAGACGGCGCTCGTTCTTGGCAATCTTGGACAGCCCGCATTGACGGCCAACGGCAGCTACACGTTCGATTTTCGTGCGATGCGGCTGTTGCTCGGGCCAGAGGTTTCGAATTGATGTACGGCTCGCTTCGAATCGGCGCCGCTGCGGGTGACCGCTGAATGTCGGCTCCTGACGATAGCGGATGCTCAACTTATCGCCACCCAATGACGGCTTTGTCCCAGCCCCCGTCATAAGCGGACTGACCGCTCATAGGCGCGCCATTTTCCTAATTGAACGGCCTGGATGGGCGCATCACTGTCGATCTGGCTCCCCGCCATGACGAGGAGCCAGTCGCTCAGATTTCCGTGCCTTCTGCCAAGGTGAGGGCATCTTCCACATCTACGCCCAGATATCGAACGGTGTTCTCGATCTTCGTATGCCCGAGAAGGATCTGCACAGCCCGAAGGTTGCCCGTCGCTTTGTAGATAATCGACGCCTTGGTCCGTCGGAGCGAATGCGTGCCATATTCTTCGCGGCGAAGGCCAATGCCAGTCACCCATTCATCGACAAGTCGAGCATATTGACGGGTGCTCAGATGGGCAGAGTGATCGATCCGGCTCGGAAACGCGAAATCGTCGAGAGTACCTCCTCGACGGTCCAGCCATGCCAAAAGGCTACCCCTGGCGTCGGCAGTCAATTCGAACTGGACGGGCCGACCCGTTTTCTGCTGGATCACGATGGCCCTCGTGCGAATCTGACCGCCGACCACAAGTTCGCCGATTTTGATTTTGACCACGTCACAGCCGCGCAGTTTGCTGTCGATCGCGAGATCGAACAGTGCTCGATCCCGGACACGTTGGTGCTGGTCGAGGAAGAAGCGAATCGCCCAAACCTGTCGCGGCTTCAGAGGTCGTTTGGCGCCAACCTTGCGGCCAGCGTTCCATGCTCGCCGATCGTATGCTCCGGGGTCATATTCAGACATTCCCATTGGTTTTCTCCTATGGCCGGTAGTGGCCATTGAGAAAACGATGAACGGGCACCTGCCGCTGGCCGTTAGGCGAACGTCCGGATCGGAGCCGTGTCGCGGGGATAGCTGACGCTCGCGCGGCGTCGGCTGCCGACCAAAATACGTCGTTCGCGGTCGGCCTCTGAGCGTCAACTCCTGCCGGAATCCGCCGTTTGCTCAGGGCTAAGCCGGCTGACAGCAGAGCCCGCCGCATTCACTAAAAGGCCGCTGTCAGATTGAACGATCCGTAGCGCGTCCAGTGCCTTGGCTGGGCGTTTGGAGCGTCGCGTAGCATTCGTCCCTTGGCGAGCAGCAGGCCGTCGAACTCGAACCGCAACCGCTCGGGGATCAGCCAATAGCGCACACGGGCTTCCAGTTGGTGGCCGGCAAAACTACCTGACCGCCCGCTGGCATCGCGCACGCCGGTGGTCGAGAAACTGTCCTCCGCGGCCGCTGCCCACATCGCGCGATAGACCGCGAACCAGTCGAGCCGCTTGCTTGGGGTGGCTTCGATCCGAATGCCTGGGGTCGAGAGGTTGGTGCGACCGATTGCGTTGTAGAGCCCGGCCGGCGCGAGCTCGGCGCGGCGCATGCCGAAAAGCGTGTCGAACCGGCCGAACTTGCCGCCCGGTTTATCGCCGCTCGCCCTGTCAAATTCGATCGAGACGCGCGGCTTCCACGGAATGGCGAAGGTGTAGCCGGCATCGGCGTGGAGGAAACTCGCGGAAACCCGCTGGCTTGGCGCAGTCGCGGCGGTCGAAACGCTCATCGAGCCGGTCTGATACAGCGCCTCGATCTCGACATCGAAGTTACCGGCCCTGGGCTCGGCGATGATGCGCCCGCCGAACGTGTCGAGCGAGCGGTCGCGCGTGGGCCGTCCGGGCGCGTCGCGCTCGCCCAAATGGAAATAGCTGATCTCGGCCGTGGCGGGACCGACCGCCTTGGCCTTGCTGACCTGTCCGCCCCAGAGGACGAGATCGAAACTCTCGCGGTCGAGTCTTACGCGGGCGTCGCGCAGGCTGGCGTTATCGTCGGGCAGGCGAACCTGCGGCAGCGTGTAGATCAGCGTTGCCTTCCACCCGCCGCGAGCGGAAATGTCTGCGCGCAGCCCGGTGTAGCCATTTGTGGTGTTGCGATAATCGTCCGCCGCGACCAGCCGACGCGAGCCGAGGTTGAGCATCATGCGGCCGGCGGTGAGCGCGAGCTTCGAACCCTTGCCGAAGGCGTTGTCGAAATCGGCCGCTACATAGGCCTGCACCGGTTCGAGCGCATTGACCTCGTTGGTGGTGACGGGCGTCCCGGCATCCTCGGCCCAGACTCTGCTGTCATAGAGTTCGACGGCGGCGCGCCAGTGGGTCGATCGATATTCGGCGAGAATATTGGTGCGCAGATTGACCAGATCGTCGCTGGTGTTGAAGCCGACCCGGGGCTGACCGTCGATCACCTCATAGCGCAGCCGCATTGAACCCGTGACGGTCAACCCCTCCTTATTCTCCTGCGCAGAGGATTTGTCGGAGACCAATGTCGCGCTGGCGAGCGCAGCAATCGCAATCACACACTTAAGCGTGAGATATGATGATATATATGTTCTATCGAATCGCATGACATGATATATATGCATCATCATGACTGAGTCCGACACAGAAAATTGGCTGGCACTGCTGCACCAGCTCCCGACCAAGCCACCCTATCTGCGCGTAAAGGTGTGGCGGCGGCTGCAGGCGATCGGAGCCGTTCCGCTCAAGAACGCGGTGCATGTTCTGCCCCGCAGCGAGGCCAATGAAGCGACGCTGCGGACTCTTCTGGACGAGATCATTGCCGCAGGCGGCGAGGCAATCCTGCTCGACGCTTCCCTGCTGGCGGGCCAGTCTGACGGCGAGGTCCGCGCCCTATTCGATGCCGCCCGCGACGCCGACTATGACGAGATCGCGCAGGCCGCCCGGCGGCTGCTCGACACCGGCCCAGCGAGCGGCCCCGAGATTGCGAAGCTGCAGAAGCGTCTTGCCGAGACAAGGGCGCTGGATTTCTTCGGGGCGCATGGCCGGCAGGATGCCGAGGCCGCGCTCGCCGACCTCGACCGCCAGCGCTATCAGCATCCCGATGTCAGCCGGTCCGAGCCGGCACCTGACGCGCCGCTCGACCTGACAGGCAGAACCTGGGTGACCCGGCGCGGCGTGCATGTCGATCGGATCGCCTGCGCCTGGCTGATCCGCCAGTTCATCGACCCGAACGCCGCGTTCAAGTTCGTCGATGGGCGCAGCTATGAGGCGACCGAAGGCGAGTTGCGCTTCGACATGGCGGACGCTGAATTCACCCATGAAGGTGATCGATGCAGCTTCGAGACGATCGTCCTGCGCGCCAAGCTCGATGGCGATCCGGCGCTCGTCGCCATCGCCGAAATCATCCACGACCTCGACATTGCCGACGGCAAATTCAACCGGCCCGAGACGCCGGGCCTCGGCGCGATGCTGTCGGGCGTCTGCGCGGCGAATGACGAGGATCTCGATCGGATCGCCAAGGGCGGCGATGCGCTCGACCAGTTCCATGCCTTCTTCAGCAGCCGAAAGACCGAGCGATGAGCGATGCCGTGATGGAACAGGACGCCACCGCCGCGGGCGGTGCACGCGATCACGGCATCGGCTTTGGCGAAGCGGTGCGCGTCTGGGCGCGCATCGCGTCTCTCAGTTTTGGGGGGCCGGCCGGACAGATCGCGGTGATGCACCGCATTCTCGTCGACGAGAAGCGCTGGATCGGTGAGGAGCGGTTTCTCCACGCGCTCAACTACTGCATGTTGCTGCCGGGCCCCGAGGCCCAGCAGTTGGCGATCTATATTGGCTGGCTGCTCCACAAGACCAAGGGCGGGCTGGTCGCCGGCGCGCTGTTCGTGCTGCCCGGGTTCCTCGCCATTCTCGGACTGAGCTACGTCTATGTTCTGTTCGGACAGGTGCCGCTGATCGAAGGGCTGTTCTTCGGCTTGAAGGCGGCGGTGCTTGCCGTCGTAGTTCAGGCGGTGGTCCGGGTCGGATCACGGGCGCTCAAGAACAATGTCATGCGGGGTATCGCACTGGCGGCGTTCGTTTCGATTTTCTTCCTTGGTGCGCCGTTCCCACTGATCGTGTTGATCGCTGGTGTAGTTGGTTATGTCGGCGGCCGGTCGGGAAGCATGGCGTTCAGGGGTGGCGGCGGTCATGGCGCTGCCGGTGGGGATGTGGTTCACGACCGCGATACGGCCTTGGGCGAAGCGCTGCCCGATCACGCCCGGCCCAATCTCGGTTGGTCGCTCAAGATCTCCGGCGCCTTGCTGGCGCTGTGGCTGGCGCCAGTGCTGGCGCTGTTCGTCTTGGCGGGGCCGGACGATGTGTTCACCCGGATCGCGACCTTCTTCAGCCAGATGGCGGTGGTGACGTTCGGCGGCGCCTATGCCGTGCTGGCCTATGTCGCGCAGGAAGCGGTCGGCACCTATGGCTGGCTCAGACCCGGCGAAATGCTCGACGGGCTCGGCATGGCCGAAACCACGCCAGGGCCTTTGATCATGGTGACGCAGTTCGTCGGCTTCCTGGCCGCCTATCGCGATGCCGGCGGGCTGATGCCGCTGGTCGCCGCGACACTCGGCGCGATCCTCACGACCTGGGTCACGTTCCTCCCTTGCTTCCTATGGATTTTCGCGGGCGCGCCCTTCATCGAGCGGCTTCGCGGCAATGCGGCGCTTTCGGCGGCGCTCACCGCGATCACTGCCGCCGTAGTGGGCGTGATCCTCAACCTCGCCATCTGGTTCGCGATTCACACGCTGTTCGGTAAGGTCGCGCCGGTTGCGATCCTGTGGAACGCTTTCGACGCGCCGGTGCTGTCCTCGATCAACTGGCCGGCGGCCGTGCTGTCTGCCGCAGCGGCGCTCGCGATCTTCCGTTTCAAGCTCGGCGTACTCACCGTTTTGGCCGGCTCGGCAGCGATCGGCGCTGCCTGGACCCTCTTCGCATAAGGAGTATCGACCCATGACCGACGTTACACGACGAGGTGCGGTGAAGACTTTGGGCGCGAGCGCTTTACTCGTGGCAGCAGCGGACGGTGCCGTCGCGCAACAAGCCACGCCTGCATCGGTGCCGGCGTTCACCGGCAGCTTCCAGCCCAAGGCGTTGAAGTTCGATCCGGCGAAGCTGCCCGGTCTATCCGAGCGACTCCTCAAATCGCATTGGGAGAATAATTATCAGGGCTCGGTGAAAACGCTGAACGCAGTGCGTTCGAGGCTGTCCGCAGCGCTTGCCGACAAGGACGCGCCGCCGACGCTCTACGGCGGCCTCAAGCGCGAGGAGGCGCATCGCACCGGCTCGGTCGTGCTGCACGAGCTGTATTTCGACGGCCTCGGCGGGAATGGACAGGCCGGTGGCCGGATCAAGCAGGCTATCGAGACCGCCTATGGATCGTTCGCGACCTGGGAGGTCGAATATCGCCGCACCGCGATGTCGCTTGCGGGAGGTTCAGGCTGGACGATCCTATCCTACAATCTCCACACCGGCACGCTCAGCAACAGCTGGTCTTGGGATCATATGCACGCACCAGCTGCGGGCATTCCGCTGCTCGTGCTCGATATGTACGAACATAGCTTCCACATGGATTATGGCACACAGGCCGCAAAATATGTCGACGCCTGGTTCGCCAATCTCGACTGGGAAGAAGTCGATCGCCGCTATGCCCGCGCCGTCGCGATCGCGCGCGGCTAAGCGGCCCGCTCACCAGTATCTGGAATCGCGCGAAACTGGTCGATCGCGTGTTGTGGCCCTTCGCCTTCCTCTGCGTGGACGAGGCAGTGATCAATATGATCGTTGATCAGCGCATACGGGTTGGCGAAGACCCCGGACATTGGCTTTTGGCAAAATTTGCCGTTCGACACGTCACTGTGGAACGGCAGAAATGTCCCAAGCCAGTCCTTCCTGCTGGTCGATCTCGTCTCTCAGCGAGTGACCGCTTCTGGGTGCCGGGTCCGAGCAATCAAGTGACCGGGATTGGGCGCACTGCAGCCCGGCAGTTTGATGTCCGCCGGACGGCGGGTCTATGGCAAGAAAAGACGTTCGCGGTGGCTAATCGGGCGACCGGGTCTGCTCGAAACATGCCGCGCTCAAGCTGTTCGACAAGCAACTAGTTTTTTCGCTTTGAGGCCGAAGTTCAAAGTCCTTTCAACGATGCGCGCTCCGCGTTGACAGCTCAATTCTCGCCGCAACGCGAACGTCCCGGAAATTTTATGATGTTGCCCCCGGCTTCCATGCCCTGCTGGGCGAGCCGCAAATTGCCTCGTCGCTCCACGCAACGCAACTGTCGTTCATGGACGTCGGAAATGCCATTCCGGTCCACGCCGGAAGAGGACGAACCATCTTTCCCGGGCCGACCGCAGGCATCGACATAGTCGCCCCACTCCTGAAGCATACGCGCCCGAGGACCAAGATGCTGCGCGCTGTTATAAGCAGCCCGTACGGTATCATCCTCTACGTGAGCCAAGGCCAACTCGATCCAATCCGACCGATAGTCCTGGGATTCATTTGCCCAAGTCGAAGCCAGAGCCCGAAAGCCATGGATTGTTTGGCGGCTTCTATATCCCATTCGATAGCAACCATAGAGCATCGTGTTCTCCGACATCTCGGATCCCTGCCGATCTCCGGGAAAAACGAACCCTCCTGCCGTCACCGCTGTCATTTCCCTTCGCCGCTTGAGGATTAGAACAGCCTGGGACGATAACGGAACGAGATGCTCCCGATTCTTCTTCATGCGCTCCCCAGGCACTCTCCACACGGGCTGCCGACCATCCAAATCCTCTATCTCGCTCCAGACCGCACCGCGCACTTCACCAGTGCGGGCCCACGTGAGTAGGGTGAACATCATGGCGTCTCTGGTTCGATCACGCCTCCGGCTTCCATCTTCGCCGTCATACCCAGCAATGGCACGGACAAGATCCGGAACTTCCTGTTGTGGCACACGCGCCATGTGCTTCACTCGCGGCCGCGGTTTCAGGGCACCAATCAAATGCACCGTCGGATTTTCACGCGCCCAGCCGTTTGCGATCGCAAACCGGTAGACCTGGCTCACGCATTGGTTCGCGCGCCTGCTGATATCGAGAGCCCCCCTCGCCTCGATCTTCCTGATCATGTCCAGGATCTCGGGGACAGTTATCTCGGTGAGTGGACGGTGACCGATCGCAGGAAAAACATCCCTTTCCATCCGGCTGATTACCCTCCGGGCGTGAGCGGCATTCAATCCGCCAGCGCGATTGGCGTGCCAATCGCGTGCAACCTTTTCGAAGGTACGCTCCGCTGCCTGCTGCTCCTCTGCCTGCACCACGCCCGGATCTCGCCCCTCGGCAAGACAGGCCCTGGCTTCATCGCGCTTGGTCCGCGCAGCCGCGAGCGGAACGTCGGGATATTTCCCGAAGCTCAGCAGCTTTTCCTTGCCGGCGAATCGGTACTTCATTCGCCACAGCTTCGAGCCGTTCGGCTGGACAAACAGATGCAATCCGCCGCCGTCCGTCAGCTTGTATGCGCGGCTCCGGATCGCCGCATATTTAACTTCAAGTTCCTTGAGGGCCATGTGGGGGTATCGCCTGTTGGGGGTGCCGGCCAAAAATACCCCCAATTCCACCCCCAATTCAAATCGACGTGGGTGGTCCCACATGGACGTGAGCGGACGTTTGCACGCCGTGACGGACGGCTTAAACGCTTGAATTTATTTTGAAAAAAGATGCCCCGAGACGTCTACGGACAAAGCTGGACTGTCTCTGAAAAGGGGGTGTGGTAGCGGAGGAGCGCTCTGGCTTGGAACAGACTCTCCGCCGAATACGGCTTTAGATGGCGTGGTTTTTAAGCTTCAGGGCTTTAGGTCTCGCGATCTCCGCCTGTGAGTGAACGCCAAGGGTGGTCGGCGGATGTTAGGGGTCATGAACAAGTGGCAGCTACTGGCCTGACTGCGAACGGTCTTCTGGGGCAGAAAGGTCGGGTTAGCTGCCGTGTGGCGTCGTAGCTGCGTTCCGCTGTTGGCGAAAAAGGTCGACTATAACCACAACAAAATGGAAAAGCATCGCACCCAGCCACGGTACTCCCACCCATATTCTCTGCTCCGGAGGCTCTGCCAGCAGGAACGTGATAAAAGTACCAATTAAGAGCACGATGCAGCTTAACCATCTAAGCCTAGTGAACGGCCGATAGCTGTACTTGAAGCTGCGCATGAATGACGCTCCCTGAGAGGTGAGGAGCCGATCGTAAATCGGGACGCCGAAAAGAGCGATCGGGACAGCAATCTCAAGAGACATGGTGCGACTTTAGCAACTAAAGTTATGTCCGCAATGTCGGCGGGTCCGGTCAGGCACCTTTCGGATTAAAATCGTGAAATCTTGCCGTTCCGGTTACGGGAGCGCAGGTGCGCGCCGCTTACGTCGGAGATGGGTGGATTGCTGCCTGTCAACTTACCGGCGTGACTAGGCACAACCCGCCGTCAGTTCCGCGTTAGCTTGCCGTTGATGCTAATAGGCAGGCCACAATCATGCTCGACGGCAGCATTGACCCGATTCATCAAAGGTATGAACGCCTCCAAGCGAGAAGCTGGCCACGGCTCACCCAACTTCTTCATGCCATTCGTGTAAGATCGTTTTTGGCCATCGTCGGTAAGCTGAAGAGCCGCCGTTTGGTCTGGTCCGTATAGCCAAAGATACCTCTTGGAAATCACCTCGCCTCGATAGGGAGAAATCTGGAAGCTCTTGTCCTGGTCCTCGTGGCGGACAACTTCAGCCACGCCGTTGACCGAGCGAATAGCTTGATCAACACACTCATAGTCAACCATCGTTGTTAGCGCCGCGTCGGTGCTGACGCCCGATATGCGGTCGCAGCCAGCCAAGAGGATGCACAGCACAAGGATGGCGCGAGTAAAGTTCACGCCTCATGGTACGACTGCTTTCGGCGTTAGGAAAGAAGGCATCTAGCAGCCGCAACGGGGCGTAACAGGCCAAGCCGTTTTCCGAACAGGCATGAACTCAAGCGGCACTATGCCTGAGGACCCGTAGCTAAGGACGCGCAGCCTTTCTTACCATGTGGGGGGTGCCGGAAAAAATGTAACATACGTAACCTTGGCGGAAATCCGCCGTTTTCCGCGTAACCGAAAGCGTAATATCAACGTAACGAGATTACATTTTCAGAATGTAACTTTTAGGATCAGAAAACCCTAGGATTTCTGCGGTTGTTACGTTTTCTGGCGAAAGAGGTAGCGGTCGATTACACCCGCGATGTAATCTCGAAAGCGGCGGATTTCTGCGGGTTTCAGGCCGAAAATGGGGTGCGGGTTACGGATGTTACGCTTTTCCGCCCCCTCCCTCCTTAGATCGCTTGGCTAGCGGAACATTTTTCCGATCCTCGACCGGCGTCGGATAGGCCTGCCAGCTGCATCAAAGTGCATCAGCGCCGTGCCTCTCGCCATCGCCACCCGGCCGAGGAAGTCAGCCATTTTCCCGGCGCCGCCGATGTGCATCAAAACCGACACGAAAAGTGCGCGGGCGAGGCGGGGGATTAAGCGCGCTTTGAGGGGGGGGGCCGCTCCATGTCTCGGCAGCGCAATATTGTTACGCGGCGCGAGAGCGGTGTTGGCCAGAGATGGGCCGATTGACGGTCGCCCCGGTCGGGCGCACGATGGCGGGATGTGCAACCTCTACCGGATGACAGCGCCTGCGGAGGCGGTCGCGGGATTGTTCCGAGCGACTACCGGCGCCGCGCCGAACTTCGCAGCCGAGGTTTACCCCGGCTACCCCGGCCTCGTCGTCGCGGACGGCGCACTCCGCGCCATGAACTGGGGCTTCCCCCTCGTGCTCAAGAGCAAGAAGACCGGCGCGCCGCTCAAGCCCAAGCCGGTAAACAACACCCGCGAGGACAAGCTGCACACCAGCTTCTGGATCGACAGCTTCCGCAAACGACGCTGCCTGATCCCCGTCACCGCCTGGGCAGAGGCCGAGGGCGCGAAAGGCGCGATGACGCGGACATGGTACTCGCTGCCCGATCAGGATCTGTTTGCCGTCGCGGGCGTCTGGCGCCCGACCGCCGAGTGGGGCGACGCTTACTCTATGGTCATGGTGGATGGGTGCGAGCAGATGGCCGACGTGCATGACCGCATGCCAACGATCCTCGCCCAAGAGGATTGGGGGCGCTGGACGAACGGCGATCCGGACGAGGCCTTCGCGCTATGCCGCGTCTACGATGCCCCGCTGGTGGTCGATCGCACGGACGAGCCCTGGTTCAAGAGAGCCAGCCCACAACCTGCGCCACGAACGCCACCGCCATCAGCAACGCTACTATGACCATTTCGGCATCTTTCAGCATTGTCCGGTGATCCCCCGCGATCCGCCGATAGGCAACGCCGGATAGATCCGCGTTGGACCAGACCACCGGACGCGCCTCAGTAGCTCAGCCAGTCGAGTTCAGCCTCGTCCACGGCCTCGAACATATCGCCTTCGGCCTGTCCGACGCGCAGGCGCTGGCGGACCGCGTCAGGGTCGCCATCCTTGGGAAACCCGCGATCGGCCATGGCACACTTCGCCAGTTCGCCGACCAGCCCTCCGCGCCCGGCCTGCATGAGCAGCCAGAGACCGAATGCTCCGCGCTCTGCAGGCGATGCCGTGGGGCCTGCGGTCCGCAGGCGCGGGTCTGGCGGCGCAGGCACGAAAGCGCGGAACTCCGGCCCTTTCGTAAAATCTTGGAAGGCACCTCCACCCTCTGCGATCCTGCTGACTTCCCTGCGTAAATCATCGAGCGTCGGCGTGGTGGGCGTCTGTTCCATGGCAATCCTCGCTGTCGAATCGGTGGCGCGAGCCTATCATGTTCTCTATATGTTCGCATCATGAGTCGACGCTTTCGGGCGCGCAGGAGGTCAACAGATGGAACAGATTAAGGAAATTCGCCGAGCAGTCGCAAAGGCGCTGGAGACGCGCGGTCTCGATAACCGGGAGTTCCTGCGGCAAATCCGCTCCGGTGAGCAGGACGATGGCCCCTACATGACCGGTGCTCTTGCCTGCGCCGCCTTGCTGGCCAAGCAGCCCACGCCCGGCTGATGCCGTGCGCTACGCAGACGGCCTGAGGATACCGACGCGGCTGTTCGAGGCCGCCGCCTGGCATTACCCGATCAAGGTGACGTGTGCATGCGGCCGGTCAGCCGTGTTCGATCCCCATGCCCTATGGTACCGATTTGAACGGGCAGGATGGGACCCGATCTTCGCGAAGGCTCGGGAACGCTTCTACTGCCGTGAGTGCTGGCGCACGAAATGCCGCAAACTGCGGCCTGCAAAGTTCGAGACCTGCCGAGAAGAACCGACGATCCACCTGCCGATGCCGGACGAGCGAGAGTGGAAACGCGCGATCAACCGCTTTCGCGGATAGGTTTACGGGACCAATGAGACCTAATCCTCGTAATTTGCCTTTATCGTGCAGGAGAAGCCGGGTGCTACACGGTGAAAACCTGGCAGTATGGGCACTTCATCGAGCGGCGTAGGGGTCTCCTGGATCACAGTGAGCCAGAAGCCTTCTTCGTTAGGAATTACCCCGACTTGGATATCATCCGCCTCGGGGTAAATCGAAAGATCGAGCATCTCGACTTCGCGGGCGTCCTCAGTGGCTACCCGCATTCGTTGAATATGGATCAGCATCCCGGCAGCGTACGCAATAGGCGCATTGATGCAATCTTGATCTGCTCACGCCGCAACCTTCACCCGCTGCCTGAAGCGGACCACTTCCGCACCCACGGCTTCGTTCAATTCGAGAAACACCGACTGCAACGGCTCGATCTCAAGTTCGAAGAATGCATCGGTGGCCTTGGTCACGTCACCGAAGCCCCCAGCATTCGCGGGCACGATGCCCAGCAACTGCGGCGGCACCCGGTGCGCGGCAAGCACGTCGTCACGCGTCGTGTTCTTGATCCCGAGGAACTCATCCTTGGCACCCGCCTCCGCGATCGACTTGATCTGGATACCGGCCTCCTTGCCGTCCGGCGCATGGACGAAGAGGTTCCGGAAATTCCCCGGCCCCTTGGACCGCTTAAGCGCATCGCGCATCTTGTCGACGTCACCGTCGGCAAACGTGCCGGTCACGTACATGATATAGCCCGCGTGACTGCCATTCTCGTAGTACCTGCGGCGGAACAGCGTCGCGTTCTCATTCAGCAGCGCCGACTGCAAAGCCGAAAGGTACTCGGGCAGGCCATAGATTTCCTGATTCACGTCCGGCGCTATCAGCTGGTGAACCGTGCCCGGCGCGAATTCCACCTCGGGCTGATGCCCCGGCACCCACCAGAAGTGCCCCGGCTCGACGCCGCGCCGGGTGTACTTGGCAAGCGCGTGGTCAAGCCGCAGCAGTCCGCCCAGGCGGTTGCGGACCTCCTGCGCATAGGCGTTGCCCATCACCAGATAGTCCTGCGCCATGCCCTTGAACGCTGCGCGGCTGAGCCACTTGGTCGGCTCAAGGCTGGCGGCCAGCATGTTGCGCTTGAGGATGATCGCGCTGGAATGGTGCGGCGACGCGCGGAAGGCGCGGGCAAGGCCGTGCAGCGAGATCGGCGGCTCGTACCAGCGCTGGTTGTGATAGCATTCCAGCATGTCGAGCATAGTCGCCCGGCTGAGCACCGGCTCGGGTTCCCCGAACGTGAAGGCCTGCACTTCGCCGCGGTTGTCATTGGCGGAGACGATCGCGCCGGGCGATGCCTCTGACGTTTCCTGACGGCTCATGCGGCGGGCACGGTTACGCTTGCTCATTCGATAATCTCCATCGTGCCCTTGGGCTTTTCCTTGCCGTCGAGCGGCTCATTCATGAGGATGTGCATGGTTGCCCACGCGATGTCGGCGTGGCCGTCGTCACCGCCGCGACCGGCCTTGAAGGTCACGTTGCGCCCGCTGGTGGTCAGCGTTTTCTTGATCGAGACGAAGGCCGAGACGATGTCGAGGTAGCTGCTTTCGAACGCCAGGCGCCCGCGCCGGATCACGTTCTGCGCCTTCATGATCATGCCCGCCTTCACTTCCAGCGAGTATTCGATCTTGGCGACGGAACAGCCGGGCAGCGCGCCGGGCTTGGCCAGCAGCTGATAGACACCGGCGCCAACGCCCGTCGCGTCCACGCCCAGATATGTGCAGTTGTACCGGCCCAGCATTGCCTTGATGAAGGCGGCCTGCTCTTCGAAGTCCTGACCGCGCAGCGGGTGGCGTTCGAGGATGCGAAACGTCCCGCCCTCCGACAGCGGCGGCGCGGCGATCACCAGCGCAGCGTTGTCGCCGGTCTCGCTGGACTGCGGATCATAACCCGCCCAGACCGCGCGATTGCCATAGGGGCGCGCGGCTTCCGGGTTGAAGTCCTCCCACTCGACCAGGCTGTCACAGCCGCAGGCGATCAGGTCGTTGAACTTGAAGGCGGACAGACTGTCGTCGACGAACTCGCACATGTAGAGGTTCGCGAACTCGTCAGCCGCGTACTCGTCCTCAAGCTCCTCGATATCGAACAGGTCACAGCCCGCAAGGTCTGCATCACGGATGTTGACGATGTGCCGCCACACCCGATCCGGCCCGACGCTGCCAGCGGCAAGCGCTTGGTGGCTGACGTCGATCTCGATCCGGTCGGCCTTCTTCCGGCGTTTGTTGCGGCGCTCGCCGGTCCAGTACGGATAGGCCGGATGCGCGATGGTCGATGGCGTCGAGAAGTAGGTTTTCCGCCACTTCTTGTGCGTCGCCATGCCCGAGGCGACCTTGTTGAGCTCCTCGAACGAGTGGACCCAGAAGAACTCGTCGAAGTAGAAGTTGCCGCTGCGTCCCTGCGCGGTGCGGAAGTTCGTGCCGAGGAAGTGCAGTTCCGCCCCGGCCTCCTCCGGCGGACGCAGATCGGACGTGATGACCATCGGGTCGCCCGCCAGTGACACGCCCACCAGCTTGGCGAAACTGACGATGTAGGACCGGAACTGGTGGGCCTGCGCTTTCGAGGCTGAAAGGAAGATCTGGTTACGCCCGGTCTCGATCGCGTCCATCAGCGCTTCGAAGGCGAAGAAGTAGGTGGCGCCGATCTGGCGCGACTTCAGGATCATGCGGGTGCGCTGATCCTTCTCCTTCCACCAGCGCAGCTGATAGTCGAAGCACCCGTCAAGGAAGATGCGCTTGAGTTCCTCGGCCTGCTCTTCGGTGAAGTGGTTCTTTTTCGGCGCCTTACGCGGCCCGGCATTGCGATTGCCGACCTTCTCGTTGAGGTCACCGCTATGGCCCCCCGGCTGCTCGAAGCGCCGGACGCGGGCCAGGCTCTCGATCGACCGGTTGAGCGCGTCCATCTCGACGAGGTCGCCGCTGGTCTTCTTCTCCTTCGCGATCAGGGTCAGCAGGCGGATCTCGATGCCGTCCTCGATCTTCCTGATCGACGGCGCCTCGTCCCACTTGTCGCGCTGGCGCCAAGATTCGATCGTCGGGCGCGGGATCGGCTTGCCCTGATCGTTCGTCACGCCGTGCAGCGCGAACTCGTCGGCGATCTGCGTCACGCCCCACCCGCGCCAGTACAGGCTGCGGGCATGGCGACGCGGATCGAACTTCCATGCGGAAGCCAGCGGGTCAGGAAGGGTCGCGTTCGTGCTCATGACGGCGACCATGCGCCGGGATTTTGCCGTCAATCACCGCTGTCCATTTGGCCCAGCGCCAGACCAAATGGATGCCCTTGAGAAGATGCGTTTCAGCGGTCCTTTTGGCCGGAACAACACCGCTGCCGAACCCGCCGCACCCTCAAGGAACCGGACCGATCATGGCCAAGAGCAAGTTTTTCCGCGTCGCCGTCGAAGGCCCCACTGTCGATGGCCGCGTCATCGAGCGTGCTCTGCTCGAACAGGCTGCCGCAAGCTACGCGCCCGCCACCTATGCCGCGCGCATCAATTGCGAGCACATCGCCGGGTACAGCCCGGACAAGCCCTTCAATGCCTACGGCACCGTGCTGTCGCTGCGCACCGAAGAGGTCGAACTCACCATCAACGGCGCCCCGAAGAAGCTGCTCAGCCTGGTTGCCGAGATCGAAGCCAACGACCAGCTGGTCGCCCTCAACAAGGCCGGTCAGAAGCTCTACACCAGCTGCGAGCTTCACCCCAATTTCGCAGGGGAAGGTAAAGGCTACCTCGTCGGCCTCGCAATCACCGACACCCCGGCATCACTCGGTACCGAACCGCTGAAATTCGCCGTTCAGTCCCGGCCCAACTTCTTCACCTCGGCTTACGAGACCCAGCTTGAGATCGAGCCGTCGCTCGACGGCGCGACCATCGCCGAGGCGACCAAGTCTGGCTTCCTCGCCGCGTTCTCCACGCTCTTCAAATCTGAGAAGCCCAAGGAACCGATCACCCCGTCTCCTGCCCCGGCACCCGCCAACGACAACGCACCCGACATCGAACGCTTCGCCGCCGTCATGGGCGAGCAGGTGGCCGCCGCCGTCAAGCCTTCGAACGATGCTGTCGCCGCCCTCGGCGCCCGCTTCGACAAGCTGGAAGCTCAGCTGGCCACCACCGAACAGCCGCAGAATTTCCGCCGCGACCCTGCAACCGGCGGCGGCGGCGATGCCGCGCTCCTGACCGACTGCTGATCGGCCCGCCCCCACCTGCCTAAGCCCCTCGCGCCTCTCAGGAGCAACCCAAATGCGTAAAGAAACCCGCGCAGCCTACAAGAAGTACGTCGCCCGCGTTGCCGAACTTAATGGCATCGACGAAGCCGATACCGTTGCCAAGTTCAGCGTAGCCCCGTCTGTCGAACAGACGCTGGAAGAGAAAATCCAGGAATCGAGCGAATTCCTGCAGCAGGTCAGCGTAGTGCCGGTCGTGGCGCAGTCCGGCGACAAGGTCGGCGTCGGCGTCACCCGTCCGCTGGCCGGGCGCACCAACACCAAGAACGGTGAGCGCCGCACCCCCAGCGATCCGACCGACACCACCGACGACGGCGGCTACTTCTGCCGCCAGACCAACTACGACCACGCGATCCCCTACGCCAAGCTCGACCAGTGGCGCCACAAGCCGAATTTCCAGACGCTCCTGCGCGACGTGATCCTGAAGCAGCAGGGCCGCGACCGCATCATGATCGGCTTCAACGGCACCTCGGCCGCCGCGACCACCAATCGCGCCGCGAACCCCTTGCTGCAAGACGTCAACGAAGGCTGGCTGCACAAGATCCGCACCCATGCCGACGAGCGCGTGCTCGATGACGGCGCGCTGACGGACGGCGCCGACAAGGCGATCTACGTCGCTGCCGATGTCGAAATCGTCGAAGTCATCGACGGCGAGGTCACGAATGCCGACACCGCCAAGGCCGACTATGCGAACCTCGACGCGGTCGCTTTCGACGCGCTCGATCTGCTCGATCCCTGGAACCGCAGCGACACCGACCTTGTCGTCATCGTGGGCTGGGCACTGGTGAAGGACAAGTACCTGAACCTGCTGCAGGCCGCCGGTGACACCGCGACCGAACGCGAAGCCGCGCACCGCATCCTGACGCTCCCCAAGCAGCTGGCAGGCAAGCGCGCCGTAATCGTGCCGTTCTTCCCCGAGGATTCGCTGCTGATCACCAGCCTCGATAACCTCGCGATCTACTGGCAGGAAGAGACCCGCCGCCGCCAGCTCAAGGATGAGCCGGCACTCGACCAGATCGAGAACTACGAGTCCGTCAACGAGGACTACGTGGTGGAAGACTACGGTCGCTGCGCCCTCATCGAGAACATCAAGATGGCCAAGAAGCCCGGCTGATAGCCCGGTTTCGCCCTCCCGTAGCCGCTCCCGTCACAGGATATCACCATGAGCCTCGCTCGTCTTAAGCGTGATCGCGTACTCGCTGCCCAGACCATCACCGCAGCAACCGCACCTGTCACGGGGGCGGTTGCCTCCCCCGCTGTCGTCCTCCCTTCGGCAGCGGGGGGCAAGGCAACGCCCGCCGACCGGGCCGCCGCCGAGATCGCCCTGCGCCTGACGCACGATCTGCGCCGCCTGAAGGAAATCAAGTCGATCGACCGCAAGATCGAAGCCAAGCGCGAGATGCTCCCGCAGTACAACGCGTGGGTCGTTGGCGTGATGAGCGCCGATGCAGGCGTCGGTACCGGCATCGCCGCCGATGTCGTCCCCACCTGCATGGTCTGGTCGATCGACGTCGGCGCCTACGATGACGCCCTCGCCATTGGGGAATTCTTGCTGCGCCACCATGTGGCGATGCCCAAACGCTACGAGCGCGACGTCGCCACGATCCTCGTCGAAGAGATCGCCGACGCCGCCCTGAAGGTCCAGAACACCGGCAAGGCCTTCCCGCTGTCCGTGCTCGACACCGCCGACAATCTGACCATCGGCCTCGACATCCACGATCAGGTTCGCGCCAAGCTGCTCAAGGCCATCGGCATCGAGCAGCTGCGCAAGGCCGAGGACACGCCTGCAGAATCCAGCCAGGTCCCTCTGGAAAGTGCCCTCATCAACCTTCGCGAAGCCCAGCGCCTGTTTGACCGCATCGGCGTTAAGGATCGCGTCAAGCGCGCGGAAAAGCTGCTAGCCGCTGTCAGCGCCGCCGCGCCCACTACAGACACTGGCGGCAAACCTGCCGCGTAACAAGCTCGCCCCCGGCGCTCAGGGGCGGATCGCGCGCTGCGGGAGGCTTTCGAGCCGCAGGGCCGCCAGCTGACCCGATCCCCACCCCTGTTAGCCAGGCGGCCCGAACGGAGGCTCGCATGCCCGATATCACTGCCTGGACCCTTTTCCTGCTCGTCGTCTATGCGCTGGCATTCTGCTGTTGGGCGAAATCCGCGATCGAGGCGATCTTTCGCGTCATTGCACTCAGCGCGGTGCTTCTCATCCCGAATGTTCGTCCCTTCAGTTCAAAGGCATGGGGCTTCCCCATCGTCCTCGTCATCGCCGTGAATGTGATCTTGGCGGCAATCTGCGGCGGCTTCGCCCTCTGGTGCCTTAAGCTGCTCGCCAGCGCCGCCATGGCTGCATGATGACCTTTATCGCCAACCCACCGGGCGACGCGATCGAGGCTCCACCCGCTGACGAAGGCGTCATCGCCAACGACGGCTTCTTCCCCGACATCGCTCTCGCTGACGTTCGCGCCGATGCCCGTATCTCCGCGAACGTCACCGCGCCCCGGCTGCGGGCGGCGATCCTCGGCGCCATCATGTCGGTAGAATACGACCTGCGCGCCTACGCTGCGCGGTCGATTGCCGCCGGGTACGCCACGCTTGCCGACGTGCCGTCGCCGCAGCTGGACGGCCAAAGCCAGCAGCTGATCCGCTACCACCGCGCCGTCAGCCTCTACGCGAAGGCCGAACTGGTCGAGCGCTACCGCGACTTCGATACGACCAGCGCAGGCGGTAACCAGGCGGACGAACTCTCGCCCTCGATCGGCGAACTGCGCCGGGACGCGCTGCATGCCGTGCGCGACATCCTCGGCACCTCGCGGACCACGGTGGACCTGATCTGATGGCCGCCGCGCAGCGTCTTCGGTCCAAACAGGGCGACACGCTCGACCAGCTGCTCTGGCGCGAAGCCGCGCTGGGACCGGGCGAACTGACGCGCGTGCTGGATGCCAACCCCGGCCTTGCCGACAGCGGGAAGGTCCTGCCGCTCGGCACCGTCGTCCTGATCCCGGCGACCGCGACCACATCCACCAGCGCGAACCGCGTGCTCCCCCTCATCCAGCTTTGGAGCTGACACATGGAACTGCGCCCCATTCTCGAAACAGCGGCTGAATTTCTCGGCTCGCTGTCGCCCTCGCTGATCGGTTCGGCCGTCGCCCAGGCATGGAAGCCCGGCCTCTCGTACCGCCAGCGCTTCGCCCAGTGGGCGATCGGTTCGACGGTCAGCTATTACGCCACGCTGGCCATCGTCACGCTGACCGGATGGGGCGGCCTCGTCTCCCAGTCGATCGGCTTCGGCATCGCCCTGCTCGCCTACGACGCCACGCCCAAGCTGGCCAAGGCCGCGATCGACACCCTCGCCAGCCTCCCGGCCCGCCTCGCCGACCGCTTCCTACCCAAGAAGGACTGACCCCATGCCCGTCAACCTGCGCCGCGCGCTCGCCAACCCTGCCGCCTTCTTCGCTTCGCTCCGCTCGAACACCGGCGGCCTCGATCAGAAGCAGGTGAACATCGTCAACGCCATTATGGCATCCGCCGCCGCCTGGCCGGTGGGCTGGCTGGCCTATGCGCTCGCGACCGCCTGGCACGAGGCCCGCTTCACCCCGCAGCGCGAATGGGGCCTCGGCAAGGGCAAGCCCTACGCCGCCCCCGGCAAGTACGGTCAGCCGCAGTACGGTCGCGGCCTCGTCCAACTGACGTGGGACCGAAATTACGAGTGGGCGGACAAGGCGCTCGGCCTCAAGGGCGCTCTGCTCAAGAACTTCGACCTCGCCCTCGATCCCGAACTATCGGTGCGGATCCTCGTGCAGGGCATGGAAGACGGCGCGTTCACCGGCCGAAGCCTCAGCCGATACGTCTCCGACACCGGCACCCACGAACAGTTCGTGCAGGCCCGCCGCATCATCAACGGCACCGATCGCGCCGACGACATCGCCGACATCGCGGACATGATCCAGGCGGCGCTGATCCGGGGCCGGTGGGCGTGACCCTCGGCCTCTCGCATGTCGTCCTTGCCGGGGCGCTCACCGCGAGCGCTGCCGGCATTGGCGGTTTCTTCTACGGCACCAGCGTCGGCGCCGCGCAGGAACAGGCCGCCCAGAAGCGCGCCGACGATGCCGCGCGCGCCGAGCGCGACCGCCTGCAAGGCCAGATCGACGCCTCCACCGAGCGCAGCCAGGCCGCCGAATACGCCCGGCAGACCAACGTCAGGGAAATCTACCATGAAAGCCAGAAGGTCATTGAGCGGCCGGTGTATCGCAATGTCTGCGTCGATGCTGATGGCGTCGGCCTGCTCGACCGCGCAGCATCCATTGCCAACGGTGAGAGTGTCCCCGGCCCTGCTGGCGCCGCCGCCGGTGCTGCCGAACGTCCAGCGCGGTAGCACCGGCGAGATGACCGGCGCCGACGCACATTCCAGCCTCACCGCGATCTACGATGTCGCCGGGCAGATCCGCGCGGCCTTCATCGAACTGCAGGGCCAGGTCCGCACCATGCTGACGCCCAGCGCGGGAGGCACCGATGCGCAAGGCAAATGATCTGCGCCGCTGGCTCACGGCCTACCTGCCGGACCTGAAGAAGAATCCGGAGAACCTCAGCATCTACATCGACGCGGGGCAGATCAACGCCCGCCGGTCGAAGACGCTGTCGTTCTCCTACAGCTACGCGCTCAAGGTCACGATCTTCGACTTCGCCGCCGATCCCGATACGCTGATGGTGCCGATCCTCGCATGGATCGAGAAGGAGCAGCCGCAGCTGCTGCAGCGCGCCGACAGCAAGCCCTTCGGCTTCGAAGCACAGCCGCTCGACACCGAGAAGTTCGACATCGAGATCGCGATAGATCTGACCGAGCCGGTGCTCGTGATTCCCCGGCCAGACGGCAGCGGCTACGATGTCGAGCATATCCCTGAACCCAAGTTCCCCGGCAGCTTCGCGGGTGTCCACGCCTCGTTCCTGCAAGGTTTCGGCAATACCGAACTGCTGGTCGAGACCGAGGATCCTGAAGCCGTACTCACGCCTGCCGTGCCGCCTGCCGCATGAGCGACGATCTCGCCGAACTGGAAAGGGTCGCGGGCGCGCTGCTGCGCAGCCTGTCGGCGGCCGAGCAGCGCGGCCTGATGCGCCGCATGGGCCGCGACCTCGCCGCCAGTCAGCGCCGCCGCATCGCTGCCCAGCAGCAGCCGGACGGCAGCGCCTTCGAAGCGCGCCGGGAACGGACGCCCGCGCAGCCGGGACGCGGCCCGGCCTGCTTCCTCTATCCGGCGGGCGGCGGCGGTGAACCGCGCCGTGTGCTGATGAAGAGTTTCACATGGGCCACCGGCGGTATGATGACCGGCTTCGACATCGAGGATGGCGCGATCCGTTCTTTCGAGCGCGACAAGATCGTGAAGTGGCTCCCGGTGCCCGAGGAGCATCGCGGCGGCAGCGGCGCGCGCAAGCGGCCTGCCCGTATCCGCCGCCGCGCCATGTTCCGCCGCCTGGCGACGGCACGCTTCCTGCGCAGTGGCATGGACGATCAAGGCATGTGGGTCGGTTTCACCGGCAAGGTCGCCCAGATCGCCAGCGTCCATCAGTATGGCCTGCGGGACAAGCCTTCGCTGCGCGCGAAGGCCGTTCCCTATCCGAAACGCGAACTTCTCGGCGTGACAAGCGCGGACCGAGAGCAAATCTTAGACTTGCTGTTTGAGCATCTAAGTAAGACCCAGATCCGCGCGTAGAAATTAAAAATCAGGATCTAGCACTTGTTCAAGGGTGCTGACGATATCGTCGAAGTGCTCCCAGCTATCACGAGCTTTGTTAATGTGAGCACCTTTCAAACCATCTGAGCTATTACAGTAGAAGATTGGCTTTTTAGCATCCATAGAATACGGAATGAGGCTATGGAGATTTGGGATTTGCCCCAACTTATAGTCCTGATTATCCCACTCGATTACCTGATTAATTGGCATCAACTTATTTACGATGTTGTTCAAAATCGCCGGAACAAGTTCGTCGCCGTAAATTGCCCATCCCGCAGTCATACCATCTGGGTTTGATCGCACGTTATGCTGCTGGATCACATAACCCAGGTAACGAGGACTGCCCGCCGGTATTTGCACATCTTGCCGTCCCCAAGCGCGGTTCACCTGCTCCCAGTCTCTTCTCCACGAAACCAGTTTGTTGCCTAGGTTCTCGGTACCTTGAATCGAAAAGAGGTCTGGGGCGACTGGCGTAATGAAGTAGTCCGACGAAGCGAGCACCGCACGGTTGAGGGCGCCCAAGTTCGGCCCGAGATCCATCAGTACTAGATCAGCATTCACCTTTTCCGCAGCCCAATGGACGTACCTATGAATTGCGGATTGGACACGAACATCAACCTCGCTTCCACCCTTCGCAGAGTTCCAAGTATCGCCTAGCCGGTCCTCGAAATCGCTAAGGCGCAAGTCACCCGGCACGATGAAAAGATTACCCCTCGCATTCATCGCGCGAGAAGGCGCTCGCGCGGAAATGTCGCCCATGCCGCTGTAGACCCGCTCGATGTTTCTGAAGATGCTATTGCCGTCCGCAGACCATGCCCGTCGGATCTCGACATCCGCGAGGCTGTAGGCCGTAAGGTTACATTGGCTATCGCAGTCGACCATGAGCACAGTGTGCCCTCGCCCCGCGAGCAAATGCGCCACGTGGTACATGTAGGTCGTCTTCCCGACGCCCCCCTTATTATTGAAAATGCTGATAATCGTCGTCATGAATCACCTCTGACGCTGAGGTATGCCAAACGTCGTCGCCTCGCCACTGTTATGAAGTTTATCGAGGCGCCGATGCTGAAAACGAGCCTTGGGCTTCAGCTCGAAGTAGCACTTGGACAGCCGCCCAGCCAAATGCAGCCCGGTAGCGCTGCCCCCATACCTGCCGCGACATGGGCGGCATGGCCGATGCAACCTTCACCGCCGTAGACCTGTCGCGCATTCCGCTGCCTGACGCTGTTGAGGAACTCGATTTCGAGACCCTCTTCGCGCGGGCGCTTGCGCGCATGAAAGCGCTGATGGCGGATGAAGGCGTCGAGTTCGACGGCCGGGAGAGCAACCCTTCCACCCGCGTCCTTCAGGTCTTTGCCTACGAGGTCCAGCTGCTGTTGCAGCGCCTCAACGAGGCCGTCCGAGCGGTCATGGTCGCCTACGCCGTCGAGAATGACCTCGACAACCTCGCCGCCGGTTTCGGCGTGGTCCGCCGCACCATCACCCCCGCCGACGACGTGCTCGGCATCCCGGCCGTGATGGAAAGCGACACCGAGTTCCGCCGCCGCATCGTCCTGGCACCGGAGGGTTACTCTGTCGCCGGTCCCGAGGGCGCCTACATCTACCACGCACTCTCGGCCCATCCCAACGTGCTCGACGCCAGCGCCACCAGCCCCGCGCCAGACGATATCCGCGCACTCGTGCTGGGCGTCCTGCAAGCCCAGGCGGCCAGCAGTCAACTGGTGACGGCGATGACAACCGCGCTCGACGGCGCGATCTGGCCGGGCGAGGTCATCGTCTCGCTCCTGTCCCGCGTCGATAGCGGCGCCGCCAGCGCGGATCTGATCGAAGACGTCGGCGCGTACCTATCCAGCGAGGACATCCGCCCGCTGACCGACCACGTCATCACGCAGTCTGCCGAGATCGTTCCCTACACCGTCGAGGGCACGATCAAGACGTTCTCCGGTCCCGATGGCGGCGTAGTCATGGATGCCGCGCTCGCGAGCGCCAAGGCCTACGCCGATGAAAGCCACCGGCTCGGCCGCGACATCACCCTGTCCGGCCTTCACGCGGCCCTCCACGTCGAGGGCGTCCAGAATGTCCAGCTGACCCAGCCCCCCGCCGACATCGTCATCTCGCGCACGCAGGCGCCGTTCTGCACGAAGATCGACGTGACTTACGCGGGCATCGACGAATGACCTTCGCCTCGCTCCTGCCGCCCGGCTCCACCGCATTGCAGAAGGCCCTCGAACGGGTCGGCTCGGAAATGCTCGAGATCCCGCTCCTTGTCCGCGCGGTGAAGTCCGCCGACGACAGCCCGCTTCAGTTCCTGCCGTGGCTGGCGTGGGAACGCTCGCTCGACAACTGGTCGTCCGACTGGCCCGAGGCGATCCGCCGCGAGCGCGTCCGACAGGCGATCCCGATCGCGCGGCGCAAAGGCACGGCGGCATCGGTGCGCGCCGTGGTCCAGAGCTTCGGCGGATCGGTGGCCCTGCGCGAATGGTGGCAGATGGAGCCGAAGGGCATTCCGCACACCTTCGACCTTGTCCTGAACCTCGATCAGAAGGGTGCGCCCGCCAGCGCCGCCTTCGTCGATCAGGTCATCGCCGAGGTGAGCCGCGCCAAGCCGGTGCGCAGCCACTTCACCTTCACCCAAGGCGTCAATGTCGCCGCAGACGTCGGCCTTGTCGCGACCGTACGCCCCACCCTTTTCGCCCGCCTGTCCTGTACGGCACCGGCGGCCTGACCGGAGCACCCATGGCCCTTACGATCACCGTCACCAACGCCGGGCGCGCCGCTCTGGTGAATGCTAAAAACACCGGCACCGCCGCTGTCACGATCGCGCAGGTCGGCGTGTCCGGAAGCGTTGTCGTCCCCTCCCCGGTCGCAACCGCTCTACCGGGTGAGAGCAAGCGCATCGCCACCATCTCGGGCGACGTCGTGGCGGACGACACCATCCACCTGATCGTCCGAGACGAAAGCGCCTCGGTCTACACCGTGCGCAGCTTCGCCCTGTATCTCGCCGACGGCACTCTGTTCGCGATCTACGGCCAGGCTGACCCGATCCTCGAAAAGTCGTCGCAGGCAATCATGCTGCTCGCGATCGACGTGCAGTTCGCCGATATCACCGCGAGCCAGCTGACGTTCGGCGACACGAACTTCCTCAACCCGCCCGCGACTACGGAAGTCCAGGGCGTCGTTGAACTGGCGACGCTCACTGAAACGATTTCCGGACTTGATGCCGCGCGCGTCCCCGCCACCAAGATGGTGAAGGACGCTGTCGCTGCGTGGCTGGACGCGCGCTTCGGCGCGAACAATACTGGCATCTGGCACCCCGGCAACGATGGCGCCGGGTCTGGCCTCGATTCCGACCTGCTCGATGGTCAGCAAGGCAGCTTTTACACGGACATCGTCGCCCGCCTCGGCTTTACGCCGGTCCAGCAAGGCACCGGCAATGCGCAGCTGACCAACCGCGTGAAGATCGGATGGAGCGCTGTGAACAGGCTCAAGGCCTCGGTCGATACCACCGACCTCGGCAATTTCGTGTTCGACAGCCATCTCACCGGCATGTGGACGGCGTCGAATGACGGTGCCGGCTCAGGCCTCGATGCGGACCTGCTCGACGGGCAGGACGGCAGCTACTACTCGAACGTGATCGCCCGTCTCGGTTACACGCCAATCAACAAGGGCGGCGACACCGTCACGAGCCAGATTAGCTATCTGCTTGCGGATAGCTCCGCCATCGCCGCGCGCATCGGCTCAACCGGCACCCCGCTGGAGATCCGGGGCAATGGCACCGGCGCGGCGGTGATGACCTTCCATCGGCCCAATTCCTACGCCACCTTCTTCGGCCTCGACACCGATAACAAGTTCAAGTTCGGCGGTTGGTCGGCGGGCGCTGCGTCCTATGAGTTCTGGCACACCGGCAACGACGGCGCAGGCTCCGGCCTCGACGCAGACCTTCTCGATGGCAGGCAGGGGAATGCCTATGCGCTGCTGGACGGCTCGCTATCGTTCACCGGTTCTATCAAGGCCACCTATCAGAACGGCCTGCTCCTGAAGAACGGCTCCGGCAACTACCCAACCGCGATCCACCGCAACGACGGCAGCAATTACTACATCCTGCTGAGCGCGGCCGGGACCGGCGTCACCGATGTCTGGAACGAACTGCGCCCCTTCCAGATCAATCTTGCGAATGGCCGCCTCGGCTCGGCCAACGGTCAGGATTTCTCCGGCGGCATGGCCGTAAGCGGGGCGATGACGCTGAACGGCGGCACGGTCTGGTCGCTGGTCAACGACGGCGCCGGGTCCGGGATGGACAGCGATATGCTGGACGGCCTGCATAGCTCGCAGTTCATGCGCAACTATGTGAACGATTGGGTCAGGTCGGAAGAGGGCGTAAGCCGCTTTCATTTCACCGCCAGCGGCTCGACCTATGCCCGAGTGATCGGGACGTTTATCTGGCAGAACAACTCGAACGCCAACATTGCCACGATCGACGAAGGCGGCAACTATTGGGGCAGCGGCGAGGTCAATGCCCTGCGCTTCCGTGCCCGCGCCAATGGCGACGGACTGGCGATCTCGATCGGTGACGATGCCTGGATCGGTGACGTCAATTGGACGAACGGCATCGCCATCCGTGGCCAGCAGGACGGAAATGCCGGATATGTCACCTTCGGCACTTCCGGCCTTGGGCTGGGCTGCAATGCAGGAGATGCAACGCTTCGGTACGGCGGCCAGCCCGTCTGGTGGGCAGGCAATGATGGCTCCGGTTCTGGCCTTGATGCGGACCTGCTCGATGGGTGGCAGCTTCAGGATATCCTGCCCTCGGGCAGCTTAGCCGCGACCGGTTACACCCGGCTTCCGAATGGCCTCATCATGCAGTGGGGTACGATCACCTGCGGCAACAATTCCTATGGCTCGCTGACTTTCCCGGTCCAGTTCCCGAACGCCTGTTTCCACATCCACTCGGGCGTCGCCACCGAAGTCGGCAATGGCGACGCGCAGGCCAACTGCCCGCTGCCCTACAGCGTGACCAGACTGGGAGCCAGTTTCTGGAACGCGGCTCCGCAAGCCACCGCCTGGTGGTTCGCGCTCGGCAATTAAGGAGAATATCGCGTGACGCTCTATTACAGCGCCTCCGCAGGCGGCTTTCTTGATGACACCATTCACGGCACCATGCCGGAAGACGCACGGCCGGTCGCTCCTGAGACCCACGCGAGCCTGATCGCGGCCGCTTCTTCCGGCTCCATGATCGCGGCAGACGAAAACGGCGACCCGATCGCCGTACCGCTCCCCCCGCCACCTAATGCCGAGTTGCTGCGGCAGATCCGAACGCAGCGCGATCGGCTTCTTGCTGCCAGCGACTTCACGCAGGTGCCGGACAGTCCGCTCACGGTCACCAAGCGCGAAGAATGGCGGCTCTACCGGCAGGCCCTGCGCGATCTTCCCGAAACCACTCTCGATCCGGCCGCAGTCGCCTGGCCGAACGCTCCCGCCTGAAAGGAAACCCTATGTCCGACCTGAAGATCAAGATCGGCGCCTATGACGCCACTACCCGCTCCGTGCCGGTCACGTTCACCAGCGGTGACATCAAGCACATGCGCTCGGTAAACGCCGTCCTGAAGGACGACGGGGCTTACGACAAAGCGGCTACGAAGGCCCGCGTGGACGAAGTGGCGCGCGGCGTTGCCCACAAGATCGGCCTCGGCGTCCTGACCATGCCGGTTGTGGAGGAGGCCGCGACGTCGGATGCCGATTCCGCTACTGCTGAGTAAGTGATTGGCGGCACTTCACGCCGCCCATTTCCCCCTTTACGGAAGGGGGTCTCGGATGTTCCCGCATCTCGAAACCAGCGAGCCTGCACTCGCACTCTCCGGGCAGCACGCCTGCCCCTTCGAGCACCCTTCCGCGTCTCAGGCGCGGAAG